>ERZ773136.43-NODE-43-length-132286-cov-8.996408_pt1 | contig 132286 bp, 106 predicted proteins | sample MGYA00580855_ERZ773136 | MGnify/ENA primary metagenome ERZ773136 (study PRJEB29015, sample SAMEA2737860) | human gut metagenome | biome: human gut; feature: human-associated habitat; material: faeces | place: China | collected 2012 ... | reverse complement strand
ACGTACCCCGATGGGACGGGTGGACATGGTGATGCGCACGGCCACCACGCTCTACGTCGTGGAACTGAAACTGGACCAATCGGCCGAGGCCGCCATGCGGCAAATCGACCTGAAGAACTATCCTGAACGCTTCGCCCTGTGCGGACTGCCCGTGGTAAAGGTTGGAATCAACTTTGACATGGAACGGCATACCCTGAAGGATTGGGTGATTACGAAATAAAATACCCTCCACCCTAAGAGTTTGCAAAAATATCCTTCATCCTTCAGGATATGTGGTAAACGTCTATTATATAACATATTACGGTCTGAAAGATGGAAAGTCCATCTTTCAGTTTCCTTTCATGGCTGAGAGCTGTCAAACGCTCTGCGCCAAACGATATTCCAATCTCAGCCAAACGATTTTTCATTCTCAGCCGATTGATTTTCAGTTCTCTTCGGAGCGGAATGAAACGTGGCTGAAGGATGCCTGAAACATCCTTCAGGTTATAACTTCAAAATAATGAGTGGATTAAAATGTATCCTGAAGGATGAAGGATGTTTTTGGGAAAATCCTGTGTAGGTAAGCGTCCAAAACTGACGTATTGTCCGCACCGTTAGATGTGGCTACCTTTACGCAGTAAACATTAAAGTCAAAGAAAATGTATAGCAGTGAAGATTTTGAACGGCTTTTCATCCGTTACAAGGGTGAGGTCTATCCCAGAGGGGAGAGCATATAGACGTTCTTTCGCCGGAATAACGTCCCCTACAATTTATTCGGGAAATGGTACAAGCATACAAGGCACAAGGTTGTGGAAATGGAAGTTTCCGGTCGTCCTTCGGCTCAGGAAACGGAGAGGGCAAAGAAGACTGTCCCATAGCAGAAGGAAGAGGCGGTTCGGGAGGTTCGCATACTGGTGAACTTGCGTGTCAGCTCGGCTTCTCACTTCGAGGCTGTAGGGGTATTCAATCCTGGAATACCTCAAGAAGTTCTTTGCCGGGATAACGGCAGGTAACAGCGACTATGGTAAACTCCTGCCTTCAACCATCGGCATAAGTGCTAACAAAATCTAAATATCAACCGAATTTTAATCTTATTTTAGACGTACCACCTGAAAAGCAGGGGGTATGTCAGAATAGGATGCTTACCATTTAACACTTATCTTTCCATTAGACATTCATAGGAATGAATGAGCAACAAAAACATACAAGCATGGCAAATGCAACTGCAAACAACAAGCGCATAGCCAAGAACACGTTGTTTCTCTATGTACGGATGTTTGTGACTCTTGGTGTTAGTTTGTTTACGGTCAGAATAGTGTTACAAACATTGGGGGTGGAAGATTATGGAATTTATAATGTAGTTGCTGGTTTTGTTACTTCTTTTTCTTTTATTGCAAATACCACTTCAAGTGCCATTCAGCGGTTCTTATCCTATTGCTTAGGACAAAATGACAAAACCTGTTATCATGAATATTTTGTCGGAAGTTTTATTCTATTTGTTGCTCTGGCATTAACGGCCTTTATACTTTTAGAGACCGTGGGGGCATGGTTCCTACACGAAAAAATGGTTATCCCATCAGAGAGAATGGAGGCTGCCGACTGGGTATTTCATGGTGCTATGATTATCCTCTTCTTCTCGTTCATTTCGATTCCCTATAATGCGGTTATTGTTTCGAATGAGAAAATGAACCTTTTTGCTTATTTGAGTATCTCGGATGTCTTGCTGAAACTTTCTATTGTGTATCTTTTAAGAGCACTTCCTTTTGATCCTTTGAAAACCTATTCAGCATTGCTCGTATGCACAGGCATGATGAATTTCCTGCTGCATAAGTATCTTGCCACACGTATTTGTAAAGAAGCAAGATTGTCACTGAAAGTAAAAATTTCCTATATACGTCGTTTGTTGGGCTTTTCATGCTGGAACTTAGTAGGTTCATTGGCTGGGATTTGCAGAAACCAGGGAATCAATATTCTTCAGAATCTATATTTTGGCCCGATTTATAATACGGCTTGCAGCATATCTTTTCAAATATACAATGCCATAAACGGTTTTGCTTCCAATTTTATGATGGCTGCGAATCCTCAAATTATCAAGTTGTATGCAAAAGGCGAAAAGACAGCTTTGACTCTATTGGTTGAACGAAGCTCGAAAATATCATTCTCATTGCTTGCATTGATAACATTCCCTTTTTTGGTATTTATGCCTTACATCTTGAGTTTGTGGTTAGGTGATATCCCTCCTGTAACGGTAGTGTTTGCCCGCCTGATATTAATCAATATGCTGATAGAATGTGTATCAATGCCATTGATGACATTGGCGCAGGCAACAGGATATGTAAAATATTACCAATTGTTTGTCGGGGGAATACTGATTTTGAATATTCCCATAGCATGGCTGTTATTGAAATATTTTCATGCTGAAGCTTTTAGCACATTTGCAACGTTGATTGCCATTAATGTGATAGCACTCGTGTGCCGATTGTTTATACTGAAGCGGATAGCCCAATTAAATATTACACAGTTTTTCAAGAATGTTCTGACCCGATGGATTTTTCTTTTGTTGTTATGTCTCGTTGGGTTATGCTTGTCTATTGATTGTGGTTTAACAGCTCAAATTATAATATCATGTATATTTACCCTTATTGCAATCCCCCTTGTGGTTTTGTTTGTTGTATTTGGTAAGTCAGAAAGAAACATAATCAAATTATACATAAAACAAAAGATTAAGAAATGAAGAATCTATTATTTATTGGCGATTTACGCACTGCCAATAACTATGGGGCTGTGGCAACGACAGAGGCATTAGACAGACTTCTTAAAAATGAATGTTATGATATAAATATCAAATATATAGACTTTAGGAGTTTATATCATCCAACTCCTGTTGATGGTCTTGAAACAGGAACAACAAATAAATGGTTGGTGGCAAAGAAAAAAGCAGCTTCATATCTTTCTCCAAGTTTGAAGCACAAAATAAAGAGATTTGTTAATCTGTTTTCGAAATCAGATAATTCTGTTGAAGATTTTGTGCCCTATAAATATGCCCAATATGAAGGGTATTATGAAAAAATGCAAAAAGGTTTATGTCTACAGTATGAAAAGCGGATGTTGGAATGGGCAGATATTGTTTATATCAATGGAGAAGGTAATATAGTGAACGGTACGGACCGGTATGGAAAATATCGCATGGGGGCACGCTACATCCTGTTTATGGCATGGGTGAGCAAAGTCAAGTATAACCATCCGACATTAATGGTTAATCATACGGTTGACCCCAACAACTACAATGCCTTTGAAATGATTTCCCATATCTATCCACTCTTGGATAAAGTATATGTGAGGGAGCCTCTGTCTATAGCGTTGTTAAATCAGTATAAAATACATAATTGCACCTTTGTCCCGGATGCTTTGTGGGCTTATCGTCCTTTAACTAATTGGAAACCCTCGGAGGCTTTAAAAAGGGAAATTGATTTTTCCAAGCCTTATATATGCTTGGGAGATTCTTCAGGCATAAAGAATGCCTATAACCAAGTCAAATGGGATGTCTTTCAAGTGTTAAGTGAAATTGTCGATAGATTAAGAGGAATAACTCCCCAAATTATTTTTGTAGATGGATACAGTGGAGGCAATGAGGATATAAACGAACTGGTAAAGAAGAAACGGTTGGGTCGGGTGAATTTGAATAATTGTAATTATCATGACTTATACCATGTCCTGGAAGGGGCTTCTCTGTTTATCTCCGGCAGGTGGCACGCATCCATTTTATGTACATTGGCAAACACTCCCATATTATTGTGGGGGTCAGACAGTCATAAGACCAAATCTCTTTACACTTTATTAGAGTATAAATATCCTTTCTTTGAAGTTGCTACATTGCCTGTTAATATAGATGAATTGATAGAGACAGCACAAGTGATAATCAATGATAGTTCGGCAATACAGGCAGATATGGCAATGTATAGCAAGAGATATGCGGCATTGGCAGCAGAAAACGCAAAAGTTCTGAAGGATTATGTCTAACGGTGTTTCGAATGTGAAAAGAACGGTTACGGCCCATCTGTGTTGTAGCTGTGGATTATGCTCAAACTATTGCAAACATCAGGCAATTACATACAGAGTCAATGCTTTGGGTTTTTATGAACCGGTAGTTGATGAGAAGAAATGTACTAATTGTGGTATATGTGTGAAATATTGTCCTGGAATTAAGGACTTGAAAGATTATTATCCAAAAACGATTCATAGTTTCTATGGATATTCGATGGATGATGAAATGCACTTGAACGCTTCTTCCGGAGGAATTGTTACGGAATTATTGTGTTATCTGATTTCGAATAAAATAGTTGATTATGTTACTTGTGTTACCACAAGAACGAGTGAAAATCCTCCCAAACTTGTTATAACCAACGATATAGATACGATTAAAAAATGCAGGACTTCGAAATATTGTCCTGTATTGTGGGATAAGGTTGTAGAGCAGATAGAAAAAATTAACGGTACTATTGCAGTAGTTGCCCTTCCATGTCAGATAAATTCATTGAAAAGCTATTTTGGAAAGAAAAAATCCGGTGAAAAAATTAGGTTTTATTTAGCTCTGATGTGCAATCATACTCCATCACTGCATGCGGCTGAGTATGTTGCTAAGGGCTATGATAGAAGAGCTACCCTCAATCAGGTTGTAAATAGAGGCGGAGGTTTTCCCGGCTTCATGACTTTTAAGATAATGGAAAATAGTAAGCCTATCTGTTTCCAAACTCCTTTTCGAAAGACTTGGGCTGCTGGCTACGGTAGGTATTTCAAAAACATACGTTGCGTATTATGTAATGACCCTTTTGCACAATATGCTGATGCCACTTTTGGAGATTCTTACTTCTTACAAAAGACAGATACATTGGGGACGACATTTTGTATGGTTCGAAATCAAAGTGTGTCAGACATATTACAGGCTATGCAAAGAAAAGGGATAATAACTCTTACTGAGGGACCTGACAAAACAGCTATCCAGCAAGCTTACAAAGTTTTGTTTGATAGGGAAAAAGAATTTTTGCAAAAAAATAAATGTATGCAAGCAATAGGAATGCAGGCCATTGTACCGGTAAATACCATCAAGTTGGATGTACATTATGCATATCATTTTTATAAAGGTCTCCTAATATCACAATTAGGCAAATTCAAGTGGCTGTGGCCATATTTATCGAAGAAGAGAAATTTGAAGAATCTTATAATAAAGAAAAAATGAAATCTCCCAAAATCATTGCAGAAATTGGTTGCAATCACAAGGGTGATATGGCAATCGCAAAAGAAATGATCATGACCGCTGCCACGTATTGCAAGGCAGACGTGGTCAAGTTCCAAAAACGTTGCAACAAGGAGTTGCTTACTTCCGAGGAATATAATGCCCCGCATCCTCATCCGGAAAATTCATACGGCTCAACTTATGGTGCGCACCGTGAGTTCTTGGAGTTCGACTTGGAGCAGCATCGTCAGTTACAGGCATGGTGCAACGAGTTCGGCATAGAGTATTCCACCTCTGTGTGGGACATCACTTCCGCCAAGGAAATCTGCACGCTACAGCCCAACCTTATCAAGGTGCCTTCGGCATGCAATCTGAACAAGGGACTGTTGGAATATCTCTGTGATAACTTCGGCGGCGAAATTCACCTTTCGTTTGGTATGACCACCCGCGAGGAAGAGGAGCAGATAATCAGCTTCTTCGAATCCAAAGGCAGGAACAAGGACTTGGTGATTTACGACTGCACTTCGGGTTATCCTGTCCCGTTTGAGGACATCTGCCTGTTGGAACAGATTCGCCTGCGTGAGCTGTATGCAAGCAGGGTGAAGGCGATAGGCTTCTCCGGACACCACTTGGGCATTGCTGTGGATTCTGCTGCCGTAGCCCTTGGTGCAGAATGGGTAGAACGTCATTATACACTTGACCGCACATGGAAAGGCACTGACCATGCTGCTTCCTTGGAGCCTGACGGTGTGCGCAAGTTGGCACGCGACTGCCGTGCGGTTGCCAAAGCATTGACCTACAAGCAGGAAGAAATTTTGGATATAGAGAAAGTGCAAAGAAATAAACTGAAAAAGAATCAAGTGAAATGGTAATCGCATTCATAGCAGTCAGAGGGGGTAGCAAGTCTATCCCCCTCAAAAACATCAAGTCTTTTTGCGGCAAGCCGTTGGTTTGTTGGAACATCGAGGCATTGGAACAGTGCCAAGACGTGGATGAGATAATTGTAGCCACGGATTCGGACAAGATAGAAGATGTGGTGGCTTCCCAGTCATACAAGAAAACCAAGGTGTATCGCCGTTCTGCTGAGAATGCCTGTGACACGGCAAGCACTGAAAGCGTGATGCTGGAATACATCAATTACGCAAAGCTTCCTGCCGATGACATCTTTATGCTGGTGCAAGCCACTTCACCACTGACAGAAACCGTACATTTTACGGAAGCATTGGGGATGTATGGCAAAGGTGGGTATGATTCCATCCTGACCTGTGTTCGAAACTACCGTTTCTTCTGGAATGCGGACGGCACGAGCATGAACTATGACTACATGAACCGTCCGCGACGGCAGAACTTTGACGGGATGCTGATGGAAAATGGTGCTTTCTATATCAACACAGTAGAGAATATCTTGGCATCATGTAACCGTTTGAGCGGGAAAATTGGCATCTATGAAATGCCGGAATACACAGCTACGGAGATAGATGAGCCTGACGATTGGATTGTATTGGAGAACTTGATGCGAAAACATGTGCTTTCTAAGCAGAAACCTGAGAAGAAAACAATCAAATTGTTCTTGTCAGATGTAGATGGTACGTTGACAGATGGTGGCATGTATTATTCCGAAAGCGGTGATGAACTGAAGAAATTCAACACCCGCGACGGCATGGGGTTCCAACTGCTGCGTGAGGCCGGAATAAAGACAGGCATCATCACTTCGGAAGATACGCATATCGTGGCCAACCGAGCCAAGAAACTGAAGGTGGATTTTCTGCATCAAGGCAAACGGAATGGTGGAAAGTTGGTTGTAGCCAAAGAAATTTGCGGGCAATTGGGTATTACGCTGGATGAGGTGGCCTATATCGGTGACGACATCAACTGCATGGAACTACTGGAGGCTGTAGGTGTGAAAGCTTGCCCGGGTGATGCTTGCGAGGAGGTGAAAGACATCCCTGGAATGATGGTAATGAAGAAGAATGGAGGAGAAGGATGTGTGAGAGAGTTTATAGAAATAATCCGATTCTAAAAAAGAGGTGGAAGAAAGTTCATAAGAAGCAATAAATAAAAGTTTTTTTATGATGAAAAAAAGAGGTGAAAAAAACATTTTTATTGGTGGTTCACTCTATAGTTTGTTACTTTACTTACTTGTTGCCAAGAGTGATGATATAGAGCAGACATTTTTCTTTTTTTCTAATTCGATGCCCAATGAAGTTTGTCAGCATTTCAATAAATCATATAAACTTCGTTGCTTTAAGAATAAAATTTTAAAGGATATATATTTTCTCCTCATCAAGTGGTTGAAGTATATTAGATGGCCTTTTTTGAGGACAGCCAAATTTTATGGAGCAGACAATATTGATTTAACATTTCTCTTGCTTGGAAGAAAGAAAATCACTGTCATAGAGGACGGAGTAAATACTTATAAATATGAAGGGGAAAAAGTAAGAATAAACCTGTTGGGAAGAATTATTTTCGGTCACATGGTAGAGAAAAGACACTTTGGTCAACACGAACAAGCTGAAGAAATCATACTGACAGGAATCTTACCATACACCAATCCTGCAAAAACACCTGTAAGGATAATAGACATAGTGAATTTATGGAATAGTTCCAGTTTGTCTAAACAAAACCTTATAAGATCCGTTTTTAATATCTCAGATGACGATGTTGCATTTATATCAGGTCGGTCAAGCATTGTTTTCACGCAGCCCCTTTCCGAGGATGGCATTATTTCTGAGCAAGAGAAAATAGCCCTTTATAAAAAGCTGATTGCGGATGCTGATTTAAACGAGCTGGTATTCCGACCTCATCCACGAGAAAAAACAAATTATACTCTTTATTTCCCTAATGTCCTCATCTTTGATAAACAAATTCCCTTTGAACTAATGTCATTATTGGGGGGGAAATTTAAAAAAGCATATACAATCTTTTCTACAGCAGTTTACTCTCTGCCCAAAGACACATTGATTGTATATGGAGGGACACAGATGCATCCTGATTTAGCTAGAACGTTCGGGATAGTAAAATGGGACGGTGAGTAGTGGGTGGTAAATTCAAAATTAGACTGAACTTTAACGATAATGAGAGCATTTAGCTTAAAGCTCAAGTAAAATGCATAAGATAAAATGAAAAAAAAGAATGCTAAAGTCACCATATCTTTCCCAATTTATAATGTTGAAAGTACAATTAAGGCATCGCTTTTAAGTACCTTGAATCAGACTTATAAAAATTTGGAGATTCTTGCTGTTGACGATTGTGGGAAAGATAAAAGCGTTGAAATCTTTAAGGATGTGGTGTCAACTCATCCGAGGGGGCATATTGTCCGGCTAGTTACTCATGAAAGGAATTTAGGGTTGGGCGCTGTGAGAAATACGAGCATAAAAGAGACTTCCGGAGAATATATTTATTTCATGGACAGCGATGATTTGCTATACCCAGACACGATTCAGACATTGGTCAATCTTATTGAGGCCAATCAAGCGGATTTTGTAACATCTTCGTTTAGGGAAAACAGAAATGGGGTCTTTAAGGTTTTCGGTTACAATAATACTTGCATTGTTGAAGGGAGGCAGATATTATTGCAACAATACAAATCAGATGAACCTGTATTTGTCTATATGTGGAATAAGTTAATCCGCATTGACTTTCTCAAGGATAATCAGATAAAATGTATTCATCCATATGTAGAAGATGATATGTTTACTTTCCATTTATTAGCTGCTGCCAGTAAATGTTGCAAGTATCATAAACCTACCTATGAATATATTATCAGAGGAGATTCTATAACCAATGAATTAATGTCGAAGAATATTCCATTCAAGACTGCGGAAATTTACATTGACATAATAAAAAGGAAACTGGAATATGCATTAGCGATTGAAGATAGGGAGATTGCTTCATTAATAAGTATTTATGTGCTAAATTCGGCTTTCCTACGCCTTTATCAGATAGATAATTCATCAATAATTGTTGAGGGTGAAAAGAAGAAGTCTTTAGAAGAAGCATTATTAAGACTTATAAATACAAATAACCTGATATTTTCCAAGAAGATAGTCTTTACTAAATATTTTCTGAAATATCTTGTCATCTATTTTGTTGCAAATTGTAATGTCGGTTTTCGCAAGAAAATAATCTTGAACATTCAAAAGTTGAAGAAACAATGAAAAACTTCTGGTATTTCGTCTATCTATATCTGACAATATATGTTCCTGTAATTGCAGGATCTGCTCGGAAAATCTGTATATTGCTATATTTGTTGGCTGCCTTGATTATCATATTTCGTAATCAAAAGATATCAGCTAAAATATTCAACCAATGTAAGGTCATTGCTCTTGCCATTTTTTGCCTTGTCCTTTATGTTGTGACAAATGTTTTTATTTTTCATGCAGATCCAATGATTTTGACGGCAACATTCTCTATGACGATTGTTCCATTCTCATCGGTTATTGCATTGACAACGTTGTTCATAGCTAAAAAAAGGACGGATTTTATCAGTGATTTTATTAAAGTGGCTGTTATTGCATCAACAATTTCCATCATTCTGTACTTAATCCCTCCACTAGGTAAAAGTATATTGTTCCTATTGGCTGGAGATGAGGGTGACAGCATCCGACGTTTTTATGACGCGGGCAGAGGATATGGTTTTGCAGGTTCATTGTTCTTTGGATATTCCATAGTGCAGGCTATAGCTGCAGTCTTTGCCATAAAGAGGAAAAGTAGGTACAAATATCTTTTTGTAATAATGATACTTATATCAATCATTTTAAATGCTCGAATTGGTCTGTTCCTTTTCATAATACTTTTAGCCATCCATTATTTCACCAATAGTTCCATAAGACAGACAATAAAATCATTTGTTGCCATAATAATTCTCGTTGCCATAATAATTGAGACTGGTGTATATAAAGAATTTCAAGAAAGCCTTGACTGGACACTGGAAGGTTTTTACATGGTGTCTGATTTTCTTTTCAATACAAAGTACACTAATGGCTTTGGTCATTTCAATGGTTTAGCGGGTTCATTCTTAATTTGGCCACAAAACATTCAAGAGTGGGTTATGGGAAAAGGTATTTATTTATTATATGGGTATAAGGGTTATTCCAGTGATGTCGGTTTGATATTGCATCTCCAATGGGGAGGGATGATATATGTATTCTTGCTACTTTGCCCTTTGCTGTTTTTGATAAAAGAAGGTATTCAACATAAAAGTTGGTGGTATGTAACCATTATCCTTATGACATTGCTTTTAGGAGATTGGAAAGGAGACTTGTTCACACAATCAAATTTTTTATTCATAGCAATCATTTTGTATCTATTAATTATAAAGAAAAATGAAGTTGATTTCTGTTGTTACAGTCGTATTCAATGATGTAGAGAATATTGGGAAGACTATAGAGAGTGTTTTATCCCAAGACATTTCACAATCCGAACTTGAATACATTATCATAGATGGAGGAAGCACGGATGGGACTATAGATGTGGTAAACCATTATAAGGACAGGATTAGCGTCTTTGTTTCTGAAAAAGATTTAGGTATATACAATGCTATGAACAAGTCTTTACCATATATTACGGGGAAATGGTGTATGTTCATAAACTCGGGTGATATATTGGAAAAGAATGCTTTGAAGGCATTAAAAAACAATGTTGATGCCGGATGGGATGTTGGAATCATATATGGAAATACTATACGTTCCTTTCCTAAAGGACGGATGAGGCATAGAATGACTTTTGAGGAAGGGAAAATGCCTCCGGTTTGTCACCAATCCGCATTCATCAGGACAGATGTCATGAAAAAATTTGGTTATGACGAGCATTATCGCGTTTGTGCAGATTTAGATTTATTCAAAAAAATATTCGACCACCATTATAAGTTTCTTTACGTAAACCAAGATATAGCAAATTATGATATGTGTGGCTTTTCAGCTCAGAATATGATTGCTTTTGCCAAGGAAAAAAGAGAAATCGGTTTTAAAGTTTCAAACCTTGAAATCTTTAAATTTCATTTGAAAAAGATTCTTTTCAAACTAACTCCATCACTTTATAACCATCTTTTATATTTAGCTATAAAGAGCCACACAAGAAATGAAGATATACTTTTTTGAGTACAAAGGACTATGGCGCATAAAAATTGCAAAACATAAATATTCTTAGTGTATATATGATACCGAAAATTATTCATTATTGTTGGATGAGTGGTGAACCTTATCCCATAAAAATTCAAAAATGCATAGAAAGCTGGAAACGTGTCTTGCCTGATTATGAAATTTGGCTTTGGGATACAGAACGTTTTGACATAACCAAATCCGTATGGGTTGAGGAAGCTTTTAAAGCAAGGAAATATGCATTTTGTGCCGACTATTTACGTTTGTACGCTTTATACCATTATGGAGGATTGTATCTGGATTCGGACGTGGAGGTTGTAAAGTCGTATAATGACCTGTTACATCTTCCTTATTTCATTGGTTTGGAATCAAAACGGTATTTTGAGGCCGCAACAATCGGGGCTGAACCTTATAATGCTTTTATTGGTGACATATTAAAGCATTATGAAAACAGGCATTTTATATCGCAGGATGGCGAGATGGATATGGTCGTGATGCCAGAGGTGATGATGAAAGTTGCAGAAGGACTATATGAGATTAAGGTTATTAAATCCATGGAAGAGTTCGATTTGTCTCCCAAGATTATCAATGTATTTGAATACGATTGGTTCAGCCCGATAGATTCTACAGGCAAACGTTATGTGTTAAGGAGGACAGAACACACATATAGCATTCATCATTTTGCAAGTGCATGGGTTGATTGGAAAGTTAAATTATTAGTACGATTATTGGGTTTGAACTCACCTATGCGCCTAAGATTGCAGGGATTTGCTAAAAAAGCATGTAAAACTGTACGGCAATCGTTCTCAAAGAAAAGAGTATGAAGTTACTGGTGGACGACTACTCCCTTGGTGGAAAGCATCAATATAGGAGATGTGTCAGATGAGAATTATTACCTAAAGTTTAGCGGACAGCAATAGATGAGAATACTCCATTATACCTTGGGCTTTCCTCCTTACCGCAGTGGTGGCCTTGTGAAATATGCAGAAAGCCTCATGAATGCACAATGCAAACAGGGACACGTGGTGGCGGCATTATATCCAGGGGGCACTTCGATACTCTGTAAAAAATGCCATGTCAAGGCAGAAGGAATGGTAAAGCCTTTTGATGTTTACACGATGTTGAATCCCATGCCTGTTCCTTTGTTTTATGGCGTTAAAGATGTGGGCGATATGATTCGCGAGACGAATTTGGATCGAAAGTCTTTTGAAAGGTTGCTGAAGAACATGCGTCCGGAGGTGTTCCATATCCATACTTTTATGGGTTTGCCTAAGAGTTATTTACAAATGGCTCACGAAGCGAATGTGCGAATTGTATACACCACGCATGATTATTTCGGCTTGTGTCCAAAGGTGAACTTTATGGATGCAAAAGGAATGGTTTGCCATTCCGCACAGGCAGGCAAATGCGCTGTATGCAATAAAGATGCCAAGCACACTTGGGTTCTCCGTGTAAGGAATTTCAAGTGTCTCATTCCCGTTAAGCGTTACTTAAGAAGATTCAAACTATGAAATATGAACAACTGCTTGAATATTATAACTCATGTTTGAACTTTGTAGATTGTTTCCATTATAATAGCAAGGTTTCGCATGACGTATATCAAAACCACTTGGGCGAGAGGAAGGGGCAAATCGTTCCGATAACACACGATGGGATACAAGACTGCAGGGTACTCAAGACTTATGTAGGCAAAGTATTAAATATTGGTTTCATAGGAAACTCCACTCCTTACAAGGGATTGCCTCTATTGGTCTCTACGTTAAAAGAAATAGGACAGTCAACATTATGGAAACTCTTCGTGTACGGAGGAAAGACCGGACAAGAAAAAGACTGTCCTATATATTATAGAGGTGTGTTCAAGAAAGATGGGGCTTCAAAAGTCTATTCGGAAATGGACGTTCTGATAGTACCGTCTATTTGGAAAGAAACTTTCAGTTTGGTTACATTGGAGGCACTGTCTTATGGCGTTCCTGTAGTTGTCTCTCTCAACGTGGGGGCACAAGAACTAGTCAAGCATTACAATCCTATGTTCGTGTATTCATCCCAAGGAGAATTAAAGGATTTGCTTTGTACCATTATCAAGGATAGAAAACCACTTATAGACTTCAACAGAAAGATATTAGAGGGCGAATGGACTTTTTCTGTTGAAAGGCATGCACAGGACATCATAGAAAAGGTCTATCTAAAGAATAACTCCGATTTTTGATTTGTTTAAGAAGAACATACCATTTGGCTGATTTGACTATGTCGTGCGTCAAAATTGGACGCTTACGGAATATGTTTTAGCTTTTTTATACGGCTGCTTTATGAGACACTATGGTTTAATATTAGTATTTTTGTAATAGATAAAAGTAGAAAAGGATATGAAGATGAGGGAAATGAGAAGAATCTGTGATGTTCCGAAAGAACAGTTGGAGGCGGAAATGCGGCAGTTTGCTCAAAAGAAGGTGGGGTCGGTGAAAGTGGCAAGGTCTTTTTTACGGAGTGTAGGAATGGAAATAAAAAAAGATGGGACCGTTGTGGTATCTACAAAACTTCCTTAAGTGATGCTTGGTGATGAAAGATATTTGTATTTAGGTTTCCATGGTTGTGAAAAACAATTGGCTATGGAAATCTTGCTTCAGAAAAAGGATTTTCATCAGAGTACGAACGATTACGACTGGTTGGGTTCCGGCATATATTTTTGGGAAAATGACCCACAAAGGGCTTATGAGTTTGCACGTAATGTGAAGAAATGTAATGAGCCTTTTGTATTAGGTGCAGTACTTGATTTAGGTTATTGTTTAGATTTGACTTGCAGAAAACACGTCCAAAGTCTTGTTTCTGTTAGGAGTACTATCGTAAAGCCAATTTATGATTCAGGCAATATAAAACCCAATAAACCAGGTCGAAATGTCGGAGAAAACGGTGAACTTATGTTGAGGTTCTTAGATAAATACGTCATTGAATCACTTCATAAATTCAATGAAGCTAAAGGGTTTGAAGCTTATGATTCCGTGCGTGCGGGCTTTTGGGAAGGCCAAGAAATATATCCTACGGCAGGTTTTCGTGAAAAGAACCACATCCAAATTTGTATTAGAAACCCAAAATGTGTTTTAGGTGTTTTTTTGCCTAAGAGATAATCTTATCAGTAATTTTATGTTCCATTTGCAAACTAAATAATAAGGGTTTGCAACTTTTATTCTCTTTATATTTTTTTATTCCTCTGTGAGGAAGTGTTTTTTCATTCGGTGCAGCTTTACATCGAAAATTCTTATTCATTGATTCTTAATCCATAAACATATTATATGAAAATAGCATTTATCAGCACCCGTGGCATACCGAACAACTACGGGGGCTTCGAGCAGTTTGCAGAATATATCTCCGTGGGATTGGTCCGACGGGGGCATGAAGTTGTGGTGTACTCTCCGCATTTCCATCCTTACCGGGAGCCTGATTACAAGGGGGTACGCATAAAGCATATTTATAGTCCGGAGAAATGGATGGGGAGTTCCGTGGGGAGTTTCTTTTACGATTTCCTGTCTTTGCGTGATGCTTTGAAGAAGGAGAAGTTCGACATTATTTACGAAGCGGGCTATACGAGCATCGTTCCGGCTTATATCTGGTTTAATGTGAAGCGTATCAAGTATCCGCTTTTTACGACAAATATGGATGGGTTGGAATATAAACGTACGAAGTTTAACAAATGGGTACAAAAGTTTGTATTCTGGGAAGAGCGTATGGCGGTGAAGCATAGTCATTATTTGATTGCAGACAATATGGGTATTCATGATTATTATAAGGAGAAATACGGAAAAGAAAGCAAGTTTTTGGCATACGGGGCCGACGTTCATGAGGATTACGATGCGGGCGTATTGAAGGAGTTCGGTTTGGAAGCGGGTGGTTATTTCATCGTGGTGGCTCGTCTGGAGCCGGAAAACAACCTTTTCATGGCCCTAGAGGGATATTTGGCTTCGAACCAGTATGGTAAGCGTCCATTAGTGGTTGTGGGAAAGACGAATACGCCTTATGGAGAACATTTGGTGGAACGATATGGTCGCGACCGTAACATCCGCTTTGTAGGTGGTATATATGACTTCCGTAAACTGAACTTCATTCGTCATTATTCCTATGCTTATTTTCATGGTCATAGTGTGGGCGGAACGAATCCTTCTTTGTTGGAAGCCATGGCTTCCGGATGTTTTATTTTGGCACATGACAATATCTTCAACCGTGCGGTCTTGGGCGAAAATGCCTTATATTATGGATCTACGGATGCAGCTACGGAGATGTTGGACGGAATAGACCAGGCGGTGTCTGCCCATAAAAAGGAATATACGGAACGTAATTTGGAAGTGATACGACGTGATTATTCATGGGAGAAACTGGTGGATGAACATGAAGAATACTTCAAATGGATGTTGTCACAACGAAAGGGCGGCTGACGTTTGTCCTTAGCTGTGAGCATGGGTATGAAAAACAAATCCCCGTGAAAACTTCAACATCGTTTTCACGGGGATTTGTTTTGAGGCAAGGGCGGTTTACAATGTTTTCACCCCTTCAGCAGTGGGAGGAATCGGCTTGATGCTGCCATCTGCGTTATATTCCATCGGTTCGGCTACGATAGAGCGGCTGTAACTGGTGCCGGTAGGCAGACCGCCATTATGGCTGATGAATATCCATTGGCCTTTAAAGTTTACTATGGCCGGATGGGTCGTGTTACTGTTTCCGGCTATTTCTGAAATTATCCCTTTCGTTTCGTACGGGCCTTCAATGTGGTCGGCTACGGCGTAGGCTATTTTTTCCGGCCATTCGCTGGCGTATGTGAGGTAATATTTGCCATTGTGTTTGTGAATCCACGGAGCCTCAGTGAAAGGATGGCCCTCGTCAATATGGATGCGTTTCACCTCTCCTTCTGTTTCTATCATGTTGTCTTTCAGTTTCACGATGTAACATTCGCGGTTACCCCATGTCAGGTAAGCTTGCCCGTCGTCGTCGATGAATACGGCAGGGTCGATACAGGCCCAACTGTGGTGGGAATCGAAACAGTCCTTGTTGGTGAGCAGCGGCTTGCCTAAAGCGTCTTTGTAAGGGCCGGTGATTTTGTCGGATACGGCCACGCCGATACCGCACCAGTTGGTGCTGACATACCAGTAGTATTTGCCGTTGCGTTCAGCCACATGTCCGGCGTACGCCTGTTTACTGGCAGCCCATTTGAAATCTTCTACTTTCAAGGGGACTGGGTATTGTGTCCAATGCTTCATGTCGGTAGTGGAGAACACGAGCCAGTCTTTCATCACGTAACCGCTTTGGTTACCGTTTTGGTCACGTCCGGCAAAAAGCCACAGTGTGTCTCCTTTGACGAGTGCGGCAGGATCGGCTGTATGGATGTGGCGGACAATGGGGTTGCCTTGGCTTTCAAACTCGTATTTGACTACGTAGCCCCACTTTTCTTGCAAACGTTGCAATTCGTCACGGGTCAGTGAGATGACGGAACCGTGGCGCGGGAAAAAGTCCTTGGTGAACGCTTTGGGTTCGGAGAAATGGTAAAGGTCCGTGCTGGTCTGGTATTCATATCGTCCGCTGGTGTACATGTCGTACATCAATACGTATTCGTCTTTTCCGTTCAGTTTGAAGATGCTCGACCCCTCCACGGGTGTCTTTCCGGCGTAAGCGTCCAGATACTTGAAGTCCTCTTTCCACTTTCCTTTCAGGCTTTTCGAGGTGGCTTGTTGGATACCGTTCTTGATTTCCTTGCCGTTCTCGTCTTTGGTATTGCCTTTATAGAAAAGGTGGTAGGTACCGTCTTTTTCGATGATGTCGTTGTCTATGCTGCCGTATTTGGCAGAGAAAAGCTGTTTCGGCTCGCTTTCAAAGCCCGTGAAGTCCTTGTTGGCGTATGCGTAATAAGTGATGAGGCTTTTGCGGTCGTTGCGTTGCAAGGTAAAATAAATCATATATTTTTTGGCCTTGTGGTCGTAAATGGTCTGAGGAGCCCATACCCAATAAGCATCACCGAAATGTTTCGGATAATCTTTGGACAGATTGATCTTGGCGTGTTTCCAATGAAGTAGGTCGTCCGAACTCAGGAGTACGATGCCCGGGTTTTCGTTCCAACCGTTTTTAGCGGTATTCATGTCCGTGGCTACGATGTAAAAGCGTCCGTCTTCACCGCGCAGGATGTGCGGGTCGCGGATACCACCACTTTCGCTGATGGTGTCGGACGCGATGACGGGGCGGTTTTCGTTAAGCGCGCGCCAGTTCACTCCGTCGTCGCTGAGGGCGAAACGCAGGTGTTCCTGTTGCTTGGCATCTCCTCTTCCTTCGAAATAGGCAAAAAGATATCCCTCAAAATTAGCCGGTGTTTTGGCTTGATTCGGTGTCGTCTTTCCGTGGCTCATGGTTGTAGCTAATAACAGAGCGGCAATGATGGTTTGTTTTTTCATGTGACTGTTGTTCTTTTAAGTATAATGTTTTTCTGTCATTTTCAGCGGCAAAACTATGAATAAAATATTGTACAAGCAAGAAAACGGGCGAAAAAGGTGTTAAATATACACGTGTTATTCCTTTTAGACGTCGTTTTGTAGAACGATGTCTTTATGAGGACTTTCCGGTTTTAGCCGTAAGCGAAATGGTCCACGATGAAGTTCGGCATCCAGACGCAAAGTCCCAGTCCGATGAGCAAGGCTGCAAAGACCACTAACGTAGTCTTGTCTTTCCATGACGGGAGGAGTGTGGCACGGCGCATGCGGAGGTAGGTCAGTAGGTAGCCAAACAAGATGAGGAAGATGGGAATACCGAATGTCCAGCCGTACACCCATTGTTGTGCGGTATTATGGTAAACGAAATCCGGTCCGATGAAATAAAATACGGTACAGAAAAATGTAAAATAGTACATCAAGGACGTGAGCAACACGAGGCTCAGCGTTTTTTGGAAAGGTTTCTTCTGCCAATAGGTACCGCCTAAAATGAACAAGGCTTGCAGGCCGTAGGCTTGGAGGATGGCTAAGGGCAGGTACACGTCACATTCGCTACTTAACCATGGGACGGGGAACGACAACGAGACTTCAGGATAGAGGAAATGTATGAAACCGATACGGGTGAAGTCGGCCAATACGGTGGCTAAACAAAATATAGGGAAGGATATGATGGAGATTCTGAACCATCTCACAATAAACTTCTCGGCATTTGAAACCGGGAATGTCAGGTCGGTGATGTAATCCTTCCGGTATTTTGATGTCTTGAAAAAAGTGCTGCCCGCAAAGGCCATGAAGAAATCGAAACACAGCACGGCCGTGAAGACAATGGAAAACCAACAGTCGTCTTTCCCGGACAAGGCGTTCTCCATAATCAGTTGGTAGCTGTTGTTGTCGGTTTCCATGCCTTGCCGCACTTGTTCCAATGCCACGACCACAGAATGCGTTTTGGTGAAATCCATCCAGATGAAGAGCAGGGTCATGATACCGTAGGGGATGATGAAATAATAATAGAGTTGTGCGGCGTTTTCGCTCCAATCTTTGCGGAAGTATTGGAGGAGGCGTTGGGCGTTCAATGTATTCTTGTTCATGATACGGTTTTTTAAAGGTTGGACATAGTGTCAGAGGTGTCTGACAAATACTGCCGGTAAAGGATTTCGAGTTCTTCCGCCGTGATGCCGATGGAACGGGCTTGCCGGAAAAAGTCGTAGAGTTCTTCATTCATGAAACTTTCCCTGCGAAACGAACGGATGCGTTCCGATGCGCCCGGTTCTACGAAATAACCTATGCCACGTTGCATGCGGATGACGGAACGGGATTGCAGGAAGTCGTAAGAGCGCATGGCCGTATTGGCGTTCACCTCCACCGTGGCGGCGTAATCGCGCACGGAAGGGATACGGTCGTTTTCAGCGTACCGTCCTTGTAGTATCTCATCGCAGATACGGTCGGCGATTTGCAAGTAAATGGGTTTGTTTTCCTTGAAATTCATACGCTTTTCGGATTGAGGGCATATTGGTATTTGAGGTCGTTCTTTTTCATTCTGCGGTAGGCCGATAGCCAAAAGAGGGAGGTCACGGCAAGCCAAAAGGCATGCCATACCACTTCGGCAGTCGCTGCTCCGGGCTGTTGGGGGTAAGTGTAAGGGTCGCCTCCGACAATGAGCGAGACTCCGATCGTCAAAAGGAGGGGCAACAACAGGATTGGGCATTTGCCGAGTGCGCGGCGCAGGGGTGTCCGTCCCGTTTCGTTTCTGGTGGAAATGGCTTGGCCCAACAGACTGGTCGTGAGGAGCATCCTGAGCACAAAGCCAGAGGAGGCCGTATGAAGTCCGGAAGTAAAGAGGAGGGGACGGGCGAAGCTGTAATCCGGGAAGGCCATGTTGCAAATGATGACACGGGTGATGTCCGCCGCCAAAATAATAAGAACGCCTGCCAAAATCGAAAGAGGAACGGTATAGAGCCACCATCGGGCGAACTTCTCGAACGTGGAGGCAGGGAGCAGCAAGTACCTGATGTGCTGTCCCTTGTTGTATATGGGCGCGTTCCATAGCCACGGAATGAATATAAGGAATAGGAAAAAGAATGCCGTAACGGTGACGAACGCAGCATTTTGGTTGGTGGCCGTGTCTGTGAGGTGGGCGAACTTGTCTTCCAGTATATCCGTTGGGACGGTTTGTAGCAGGGTGGCGTTTTCTGAATATACTTTGAGGCAAGACACCGTGAGAATGACAGAGAGTAACAAGTAGCCTGCGGCGAGGGTGACGAGGTAACGTGTACGCCGGGCTGCCCAGTCTTCGTGGAGTAAGGCCGCGAAGCGTTTGCGGTCGAAGCAAGAACGGTTCATAAGCTTAATGTTTGGGGAATTTGACATAAGTGAGGTCGGTTTTGAAGATATGACGGTAGGCCATGTACCAGTTGAGGACGGTGCACAGCAGAAAGAAGGCATTCATGAGGATGGGGCGGAATAGCCAAAGGTTGAAGGCTTCTCTCAGGGCATTGTGCGAATTTACGAGGGCGAAAGGCATGAGGACGATGAGCAGGAGGACGGCTGTGCGCACGCTTGCCCGTTTCGTTTCTGAGGTGCAGATGAAAACGGATTGCGCCCAAAGCATCAGGTTGAGCAGGGTAAGCAACCAGTATGGGTGCACTCTGCCATCCCAATAGTCAGCGTATGGCAGCAGGTGGGCATAGTCCACTTGCGGGACGATGAGGCTGCAAAGCCCCACACGTGTGAAGTCGGCGGCAACGAATACCGCGCAGTAGGTCAACAAGGCGAGTGGGACGGCATAGAGCCAACGGAGCAGAAATTGCTCGAAGGTCGACACGGGGAAGGTAAGCGTGCGGGTAGCTTGGGACGTGGTTTGCAATGCCCTTTGTGTCCGGCGTGCAGTGCCGACAAGGTAGAAGGCAAGAATCGGGAAAAACAGGGCACTCACGGAAGTCCAGCTTCCGTCCACGCCTTGGGCGAGGTCGGCCGATATGGCTTTCCATTCTTCCACGCGTTGGGGGCTGACGTAATGGCTGAGGGCATTGGCGCGGAGCGCGCCGCGTATCGTGTAGAAGCTGGAAAACACGGTGAGGACGGCGTAAATCACTACGGCATGCAATCCCAATGCTTTCTGTCTTTCCGTCCAGTCCCAACGGCACAAGGCGATGAAGCGTTTCCGGTTGAAAAACTGTGAATCCATATCTTTTTATTTTTCAGCATTAAACAAGGGGCAGATGGTTTCCGGGTGTGCCAGAGTGCCGTTGAAAAGTAACTCCAAGTTGATTTCCGAATCCTTGTCTTCCGGATTCGGGAGCATGACGCTGTGCCCGTTGTAGGAGGGGAGGGCATAATAAGCCTCTGAGGTTTCCGATTCATTGTCGGTCTGCGTGAAATATAATTTATGGCAGATTTCAGTTACCGACGCATCGAGCAGTACGTGGGCGTTATCTAAGATAACCACGTGGTCGAGAAGTTGTTCCACATCTTGCACTTGATGGGTGGAAATCACGATACCGCGCGATTCATTCATTTCGCGGATGAGGAGTTTGCGGAATTGGCTTTTGCCGGGGATGTCCAGTCCGTTGGTCGGTTCGTCCATGATGAGCCACGAGGTACGGGTGGCCAAGGCAAAGCAGATGAGTGCCTTTTTCTTTTGTCCCATCGAAAGTTCGCCGAGTTTGATGTCCTCCGGCAGTTCGAACATTTCCAGATTACGGAGCAAGTTTTCGTGGTCGAAATGCGGATAGAAAGGAGCGTTGAGGCGGACGTACTTTTGCAGGTTGTAGTCCGGAAGGTCGAATTCTTCGGGGATGAGGAAGAAGTCACTCAATGTGTCCGGACGGCGCAAACGCACATCCGTGCCGTTCAGGCAGGCATGTCCTTCTGTCGGTGTGAGGAGGCCGGTCATCAGGTAGAGCAAGGTGGACTTTCCGACTCCGTTTTTCCCTAAAAGCCCATAAATCTTGCCCTCGTCGAGACGGAGGGAGCAATCGTTTAATACGCGGTTTTTCCGTTTGGAATATCCAAATGAGAGGTGTTCAATGGTCATCATAAGGCAATGTTTTATAAATTAATTAGTGTATTAGTATAATAGTACACTGCAAATATAGGACAACATTGCGGAACGTACAAATAAAAGGCGGAATATTTTTAGGATTTTCTCTTTTTATGCTGTTTTTAACTGAAGATAGGGTGGCATGTTCCCACCTTGGATTATCTTTGCTATCGCGAAAATAGGAGGTGGCTCGGCAGTTTTTCGCTCAAAAGCAAGCTTTTGGCTTGCAACTGCTCTCACCTTTCACTATCTTTGCAAATTCAAGACGCAAAGGAATGGAACCGAAAATAATAACAATCAGCGATGCGCGGTTGCGCGAGGCGGCTGCACAAGGAATGGATGAGTTTTTACAGGTCTTCATCGACCGTTATCGGGAGGTTATCGGCGGAGAGTTGAATGCCGGGAACATGGGGATGCTCAATGGGGAACAAATTTCATTGCTTGCCTATGCCCTGTTTCGTGAGGAAGTGATGGACGGAGGATTTATCCAATTGATACACAACGGCTACGGGCCGTTTATTTTCGACAATCCTTTTGCGAAAGCCATGCGATTGATGGGAGCACATGATTTCTCCAAACTGGTATATAAAGGAAAGAGACTGTATGACAAATACAAGGAAGAACTGACGAAGGACTGTTCGGATGAAGAGTTTATGGCTTTGTTCGAGGCTTATCCGCAGTTTGACGACTTGGACGACGAGTTTGTGGAAATGGAAGAAGAAGTCACGGCTACATTGGCTTGTTATGTGGATGAACACCTTGAGCTGTTTGCCGAGGTGGTGAAAGAGTAAAGAGGAAAAAAGATGGCAGAAAAGAAAAATAAGACCAAATCGGTGAACATCAAGAACAAACGGGCTTCGTTTGATTTCTTGCTGTTGGACAAATATACGGCCGGCATCGTGCTGACCGGTACGGAAATCAAATCCATACGGGCGGGCAAAGCCAGTCTGGTGGATACTTTTTGTTTCATCCATAACGGAGAGGTGTGGGTGAAAAACATGTACGTGGCCGAGTATTCGTACGGTTCTTACAATAACCATGCGGCACGGCGCGACCGGAAGCTTTTGCTCAACCGCAAGGAAATCCGGAAGTTGCAGCAGGACATGAAAAGTCCCGGCTTCACATTGGTGCCGACCTTGTTGTTTATCGACGAGAACGGACGTGCCAAAGTGGATGTGTATTTGTGCCGGGGTAAGAAAGAATACGACAAGCGGCAGACGTTGAAGGAAAAAGAAGACCGGCGCGAGATAGACCGGCAGGTAAAAAGGTATTAGAGTTTGAAATCATGAGGTTGGAAGAGATTGTTAAGGAGAGGATATTGATATTGGATGGTGCCATGGGTACCATGATTCAGCGGTATGGCCTGACGGAGGCTGATTTCCGAGGGGAACGTTTCAGGGATGTGCCGGGATTGATGGCCGGTAACAACGATCTGTTGTCGCTGACGCGTCCCGATGTAATTCGGGATATCCACCGCAAGTATCTCGCGGCCGGGGCGGACATTATCGAGACGAATACGTTCAGTTCGCAACGGGTGTCGATGGCGGATTACCACGTGGAGGAATATTGTCGTGAAATCAACTTGGCGGCTTGCCGGATAGCCCGTGAGCTTGCGGATGAGTTCACGGCCCGCAATCCCGAAAAACCGCGTTTCGTGGCCGGTTCGGTGGGACCGACCAACAAAACCTGTTCGATGAGTCCCGATGTGAACAATCCGGCATACCGCGCCCTGACTTTCGACGAATTGGTGGCTGCCTATCGGGAACAGATGGAAGCCTTGCTCGAAGGCGGTGTGGATGCCTTGCTCATCGAGACTATTTTTGACACGCTGAATGCCAAGGCCGCTATTTATGCGGCGGAAGCGTCCATGCAAACCGCCGGACGCAGAGTGCCGCTCATGTTGTCGGCTACGGTGTCGGACAAGAGCGGACGTACGCTTTCCGGCCAGACCTTGGAGGCTATCCTGACTTCTGTGGCTCATGCCGATATTTTTTCCTTAGGGCTGAACTGTTCTTTCGGGGCACACGACCTGATTCCCTTCCTACAAATTTTGGCTCACTGTTCACCTTATTATATATCAGTCTATCCGAACGCAGGACTGCCCAATAGTATGGGAGAATATGACCAGACCCCCGACCAGATGGCAGAGGAAATGAAATTCTTTGTGGAAGAAGGTTGGGTGAATATCATCGGAGGCTGTTGCGGTACGACGGACGAATATATCGCCCGTTTTCCGGCCTTGGCGACGCAAGGGCGTCCGCATGTGCCGGCCGGAAAGGCAGAAGCATTGTGTCTGAGCGGTTTGGAACAGTTTGAACTGACACCTGAAGTGCGGTTCGTCAATGTGGGCGAACGTTGCAATGTGGCCGGTTCGCGCAAATTCCTGAGGCTGGTCAAAGAGAAAAACTACGAAGAGGCTTTGGAAATCGCCCGCAAGCAAGTGGAGGATGGTGCCTTGGTCATCGACATCAACATGGACGACGGGCTTCTCGATGCCCGGCAGGAGATGGTGACGTTCCTGAACCTGTTGGCCTCCGAGCCGGAGATTTCCCGTGTGCCCGTCATGATAGATTCTTCCAAATGGGACGTGATTACAGCCGGACTGAAATGCGTGCAGGGCAAGAGCATCGTCAATTCTATCTCATTGAAAGAAGGAGAGGAAGTCTTCTTGACCCATGCTCGGGAGGTGAAACGCCTTGGGGCTGCCGTTATCGTGATGGCTTTTGATGAAAAGGGGCAGGCCGATACTTATGAACGCAAGATAGAAGTCTGCGCACGAGCCTACCGTTTGTTGGTGGACGAGGTCGGTTTCAATCCCCATGACATCATATTCGACCCGAACGTGCTGGCCATAGCCACGGGAATGGAGGAACATGACAACTATGCTGTGGACTTTATCCGTGCTGCAGGATGGATTCGCCGTAACCTCCTCGGGGCGCATGTAAGTGGCGGGGTGAGCAACCTTTCTTTCTCTTTCCGGGGCAACAACTATATCCGCGAGGCCATGCACGCCGTGTTCCTCTACCATGCCTGCCGTGAGGGGATGGACATGGGCATCGTCAATCCCGCCACGTCGGTGATGTATGGCGATATTCCGTCCGACATCCTGACGGTCATAGAAGACGTGGTGCTCAACCGTCGGCCTGACGCTGCGGAACGGTTGATTGAGTTGGCCGATAAGCTGAAAGCAGAGGCCGAAGCGGCCAAGGCCGGACAGCCCGGGGCGGATGGCGGCGGGGTGTCCGCGAAAGATGCTTGGCGCGGCGGCAGTGTGGAGGAACGTTTGCAGCATGCTTTGGTGAAAGGTATAGATTCCTATTTGCAGGAAGATTTGGAGGAGGCTGCACAGTCTTATCCGCATGCCGTAGACATCATCGAAGGGCCGCTCATGAAGGGGATGAACACCGTGGGCGAGTTGTTCGGAGCCGGTAAGATGTTCTTGCCGCAGGTCGTGAAGACCGCTCGTACGATGAAGAAAGCCGTGGGCATCCTGCAACCCCGTATCGAGGCCGAGAAAAAAGAGGGGGCAGCACGTGCGGGATTGGTCTTGGTGGCTACGGTGAAGGGAGATGTGCATGACATCGGGAAGAATATCGTATCGGTGGTCATGGCCTGCAACAACTATGAGATAGTGGATTTGGGGGTCATGACACCGGCAGAAGAAATTGTGGCGAAAGCCAAGGAACTGCATCCCGACATCATCGGCCTGAGCGGCCTGATTACGCCGAGCCTGGAAGAAATGGTGCATGTGGTGGGCGAATTGAAGCGGGCCGGGCTGTCCATTCCGGTCATGATCGGCGGGGCCACGACCAGCCGTTTGCATACGGCATTGAAGATAGCTCCTGTGTACGACGGACCGGTCATTTGGATGAAGGATGCTTCGCAGAACGCGCTGACGGCAGCCCGTTTCCTGAATCCCGACACGGAGGGAGAGGCTTTCCGCGAGTTACGCGAAGAGCAGGAACGTTTGCGTGAAAGTGCCGGAACGCGGCGTGTAGAGACCGTCTCGATAGAGGAAGCCCGGCAGAAAAAACTGAATCTGTTTTAATACTGTTTTTCGTAAGATATGAAACGCTATACCACTTATATTTTTGATTTCGACTATACCTTGGTCGATTCTTCACGGGGCATTGTGACTTGTTTCCGTCATGTGCTCGGCAATCACGGGCACACCGGAGTAACGGATACGGAAATCAAGCGCACCATCGGGAAGACGTTGGAAGAATCTTTTTCCATCCTGACGGGAATTACCGAAGCCGGGACGTTGGCGGATTACAAGCGTGAATATGTGAAGGCCGCCGATGTCCACATGACTGCCAATACCTTCTTTTTCCCGGAGACGATAGAGGTTTTGGAAGCTTTGAAAAGCGAAGGAGCCGTGTTAGGTATCGTGTCCACCAAATTCCGTTACCGCATCCTCGACTTGTTTGAAAAAACAGGGCATGACGGCCTTGTGAATTTCATTGTGGGCGGAGAGGATGTGAAAGCGGCCAAACCGGATCCCGAAGGGTTGCTGTGGGCCATCGAACGTGCTTCCGGTGGCGGGAAATCCGAGGTGCTGTATGTAGGGGACAGCGTGGTGGATGCCGCAACGGCACAGGCCGCCGGTACGGATTTTGCCGGTGTATTGCATGGCATGACCACACGTGAGGAATTGGAAGCTTATCCCCACGTGGCTATCGTGGACGACCTTCGGGGTATCCTGCCCGTCCCGGTCTGATGTTTTTTGCACAGTATAAAGTTCCTTCACCTTAACTGTTTGTATTTCAGAAATTATGAATATGCACACATCGCGTGCCGTGAACGTCCGGTGAAGGCTCTTGTCGAAGAGGTTTCACCGCAACAGATTGGTTTACAGCATGTATGAAGGATGCGAACCCTTTTTCCGTTTAAATACTTGTACGTAGGGGAGGGGAGTTTGTATGTTGTCGTTGTTCGCTTAAAAGGCTTCCGTCAACCGGAAAATCGTTTGCCACAGAATGGAAAATCATTCTCAGGAGAACGAAAAATCGCTTGCAGGAGATTGAAAAATCGTTTGGTGCAGAACTGGTGCTCGTAAATATGAACGGCGGCCGTAATCCTAAGAGATTACGGCCGCCGTTCATATAAGTTATGGCTTTAGCCCTTGATGCGTCTTTTGTAGTCCACCATTTTAATGGCCGTTACGGCACATTCGTCGCCTTTGTTACCCAAAATGCCTCCTGCGCGGTCTTGCGCCTGTTGCAAGTTGTTGCAAGTGAGCAGACCGTAGATGACAGGCACGTCGCCAGTCGTGTTCAGTTCGGCTAATCCTTGGGTTGCTCCCTCACAGATGTAATCGAAGTGAGGGGTGTCGCCGCGAATCACGCAACCGATGGCTATCACGGCATCCACCTTACCGCTTTTTGCCATTTGAGCGGCACCGAATACCAATTCAAAACTGCCCGGCACGGTCATGACCAGAATATCTTCTTCGCTGACTCCATGTTTGAGCAAGGTGGTTTGCGCACCTTCCAACAACGGACCGGTGATGTGGTGATTCCATTCGCTGACCACAATGCCGAAGCGCATGCCTTTAGCGGAGGGGACGGACTTGGGGTCGTATTCTGATAAGTTATGTAAATTCGTTGCCATTTTCGCTTTGTGCTTTAGGACTTTATTCGCTTACGCGTTCGATATATTTGTCGATTTCTGCATACTGCATAGAGTTCACATACTTGGTTTTGATCTCTTTGTAGCATTCCAAAGCCTTGTCTTTTTTTCCTTGCGATTCGAAGATCTCACCGGCCTGAATCAGATAAAGCGGACTGAGGCTGTTATTGTCTGCCTTTTTGGCTGCTTCCAATAAAGTGGAAGTCGCTTTGTCTAATTGGTCCAATTCTGCATAGCAGTTGCCCAATGCACCGATGGCAGCAGGAGACACCATGGCATCGCCGCAATTCTTGAAATCTTCCAGACGGGTAACAGCTTCCTGATATTTACCCAATTTGGCATAACTTAATCCGGCATAGAGCTGTGCCAGATTGCCGGCTTTCGTGCTTCCGTAGTCGTTTGCGATTTTCAAGAAACCGGGAAAGCCTTGTCCGTCACCGTTCAACGCCTTTTCGTAGTTGTCCGAAGCAAAATATTGCTGTCCTTTGAACATCAGTTCATTGGCTTTGGCCTCGCGCGGTTCGCTTACGAAACTCCGATAGAGGAAGTATCCGCCTACCAATACGACGATGGCGATGAAAACGTACATAATAGGCTTCTTGTATTTGTCGATGAAAGCCTCGGAAGAAATCAAAGTCTGTTCCACGTTGAGTGAATCATGCTGTGTCTTTTTGTTCGTCATTTTATTTGATGGTTTTATTATTATTTCCTGTTTTTCGTCCCGTAGTGCATGGTACGGGAATAAAGCGGAGCAAAAGTAGCGAATTTCTCCCGTTTGATGAAATTTATAGGCTATTATTTTTAGGATTCGGGGGATAAACCTTAATTTTGCAGGGTGATTTAACGGGAAAACCTACGGATGATACTGAAAAAAATTTCTGTCTTGAATTATAAGAACATAGCGCAGGCTGAGTTGGCCTTCTCTCCGAAGATGAATTGTTTCATCGGGCATAACGGTGAAGGAAAAACCAATTTGCTGGACGCTGTGTATTTTCTTTCCTTTTGTAAGAGTGCGACCAATTCCGTAGATTCCCAGAATATCCGGCACGGTGAAGACTTCTTCATGTTGCAGGGGGAGTACGAACATGAGTCGGGAGACCCGGAAGAGGTATATTGCGGATTGAAACGTAAACAGAAAAAACGTTTTAAGCGTAATAAGAAAGAGTATAAAAGATTGTCGGAGCATATCGGGTTGGTGCCGGTAGTGCTCGTTTCTCCGGCCGATGCCGATTTGATTTCGGGGGGAAGTGAGGAGCGCCGCCGCTTTATGGACATGGTGATCGTGCAATATGACCATGAATATCTCGACGCGTTAGTGCGTTACAACAAGGCTTTGCAACAGAGGAACGTATTGTTGAAACAGGAGGAAGAACCCGACGAAGCCTTGATGGGGCTATGGGAAGAAATGATGGCTCAGGAGGGGGAGAAGATATACGAGAAGCGAAAGGCTTACGTGGAGGAATTCATTCCGGTGTTTCAGGATTTCTATGCGCGGATTTCCCGTGGAAAGGAGCGTGTGGGACTGCGTTATATTTCGCATGGCCAGCGTGGGGAACTGTTGGAAGTCATTCGTCGCGACCGTGCCAAGGATCGGATTATGGGATATTCCCTGCATGGTGTCCATAAGGATGATTTGGAGATGACCTTGGGAGAGTTCCCGATAAAAAGGGAGGGTTCTCAGGGGCAGAACAAAACCTATTTGATTGCTTTGAAGTTGGCGCAGTTTGATTTCTTGCGCCGTACGGGAAGCCGTACCACTCCTTTATTGTTGCTGGACGATATTTTCGACAAGTTGGATGCCGACCGCGTGGAGCAGATTGTCAAATTGGTTTCCGGCGAACAGTTCGGGCAAATCTTCGTGACGGATACCAATCGTGACCATCTGGACCGTATTTTGGAGAAGACGGACGAAGACTACAAGCTCTTTTATGTGGAAAACGGAGAAATCAAAGCATGAGACGGAACAAGGCGGAATGCATAGGCGACATCATCCGGCAATATCTTCGGCAGGAAGGGTTGGAGACACCGTTGAATGAGATCCGGATGGCGGCGGCTTGGTCCGAAGTGATGGGGCAGGCTATTGCCCGGTACACCGGGGATGTTTTCGTGAAAAACCAAGTGTTGTACGTCCATTTAAAGTCGCCTGCTCTCAAAGCCAATCTGATGATGGGACGAGACGCATTGGTGCGCAAACTGAATGAATACGTGGGAGCGCAAGTCATTCAGAGTATTGTGTTCCGTTGATAAAGACTCAAAGAATCTCGTCCATAGGGATGTCGTGAGGCTCTGTAGGAACATGCTCTACCCGCTGGAAATCGAAGCAAACTCCTATTTTATATATATTGTAATGTTGCAACCGCGTCAGTAAGCGGTCGTAAAAACCTTGTCCGCGTCCCAAGCGATTCCCTTCTGCATCGAAGGCCACTCCCGGGATGACGGCTAAATCAATGGAAGCGTAATCGGTGAAAACCTCTCCCGTAGATTCCTGAATGCCGAAAGCCCCCGTTTCGAGGTGGTCCTCGGCGGCATAACGGTGCAATTCTATATCTTTTCCTTTTACGGTTGGGAGTAATATACACTTGTGCAAACTCCAGTAGCGTACGAAATCTTGCGTATCCACTTCATCCGGCAATGAGTGGTATAGCAATACGGTACGTGCCGCGATAAAGCGCGGATGAACCGCCAAACGTCTCAAAATAGGACCTGAAAGATCGAGTATGGCAGCCCGTGAGGTCTCTTTCTTATTCTGGGCGATAAGCGTCCTTAGTTCTTTTTTATCCATAAGCATAGTCAAAACTCGGGAAAGCTATGGTATCGCAGGATGCCATAGCTTTCCCGATAATTTTTTATTTTTTATTTTCTGAGGGTACCTTTTGAGGAGCTTCCGGGAAAGCTTTTCCTTCCTCCAGAACCTTAATTGCACGTTCTACTACAGCGTCATCGCTGTTGATGAATTCGTAGAATTGTTCTGTTTCCTTTACGTTATTGATGATAGAGGCGTAGAGGCTTTTTCTGAAAAGTTTACGTGACTTGTAGAGCATCAGGTTGCGTCGGCGTAATCCTCTGTGTTGGGCGAAGTCGGCAAATTTGCCGACTATATTTTGCCGGTCCAGATAACGGACGAGCTCTTCGTTCGTTTCCAATTCGTTCAATTCCTGACGATGGCTGTCGGCGAAGTTGAACGCATATTGGTATATCAATCCGCTTATTAATGCTTCTTTGTAGTATGAAGTCACGTCGGAAGTGTCTTCGGGTACGAAGATGTCCGGCATGATGCCTCCGCTGCCGTATACCGTGCGTCCCAAACGTGTCTTGAATTGAGGGCCGCTCTGCTTGATGCTGTCCTGCGAGAAGAACTCTCCGCGTTCGTAACGTTCTATCAGGTCGTTTTCATATTCCTCTCCGTGTCCTTTTTCGTAAGGCTTTTGGATACACCGTCCCGAAGGTGTATAATACCGCGCGATGGTCAGGCGAATCATGCTGCCGTCACGGAATTCTATGGGTTGCTGTACCAATCCTTTTCCGTACGTACGGCGGCCTATGATCGTCCCCCTGTCATTGTCTTGTATGGCACCGGCGAAGATTTCACTGGCCGATGCCGACCCCTCGTTGACCAGTACCGTCAGGGGCAGATTGGGGAAGGCTCCTCGCCCGTCGCTTTTGTATTCTTCACGAGGAAATTTGCGTCCCTCCGTGTAGAGAATCAAACGGTTCTTGGGTAAGAAGATGTTGGCCATTTGTATGGCGGTCTGCATGATTCCCCCTGTGTTATCACGCAGGTCTATGACCAGGTTTTTAAAGCCTTTTTGATTCAGTTCGGCCAAAGCTACCAATAACTCGGGGTAGGTCGTTTCGCTGAAACTTTTGATTTTGACATATCCGGTTTCGGGGGTAAGCATGTAAGTAGCTTCTATGCTGTGTACCGGAATGTCACCTCGTGTGATGGTGTAGTAGAGGGGCTTCTTCTCTCCCATGCGCTGGATGCCTAATTTTACTTTGGTTCCTTTTTTGCCCTTCATGAGTTTCATGCAGTCTTCGGCCGTGATTTCTTTGGCCGTGATGTCTTTTCCGTCCACATTGACAATACGGTCTCCTGCCAGCAATCCTACCTTTTCAGAAGGCCCGCCTTTAATGACACTGATGATACGTGCCGTATCGTTTTGTTTGGTGAATGATACTCCGATACCGGAGAAACTTCCTTTCAGGCTTTCCACCGAGGCTTCCGCGTCCTTGGCTCGGATGTAGCCCGAGTGCGGATCCAATTCCGCCAATATGCGGGGCATGGCTTGCTCCACGAGTTCGGTCATATTGACCGTGTCTACATATTGGTCGTCGATGATACGCAACAAGTCGTTCACCTTGTTACTGTTTGTATTGATGATGTTCAGCCGGTTTCCCGAGAAATGGTTGGCATAGAACGTTCCTATCAATATTCCTGCCACAAGGCATAATGCCAATAGGATAGGCGTAAATCGCGATGAACTATTCTGATTCATAAATACATGTTTTTTAAAGTTCTTCTGTCGGAGTGTCCAATGGTAGGTAATGTACTTCTATACCGGCTCTTTGGAGCAGGTCGATACCGTCTGTCAGCCGGTATTGTCGGGCATAAAAAACCTTCTTGATGCCGGACTGTATGATAAGCTTGGAGCATTCGATACAAGGAGCGTCTGTGACGTACAAAGTGGCCCCTTCGCTGTTGTTTCCAGACCGTGCGATCTTGGTGATGGCATTGGCTTCGGCATGCAGTACGTAGGGTTTGGTCAGATGGTTTTCGTCTTCGCACACGTTTTCGAATCCTGCCGGTGTGCCGTTGTAGCCATCGGAAATAATCATTTTGTCTTTCACGATGAGGGCTCCTACTTTGCGTCGTTCACAGTAACTGTTTTCTGCCCATATCCGGGCCATACGTAAGTAACGCAGGTCCAGTTCATGCTTTTTTTCTTCCGGAGTTTTCATGTTTCTCTCAAGCTTTGTTTATGGGTTTGATACCGTTTCGTTTTAGCAGGGCGTCTATGGTGGGGGCTTGTCCGCGGAACCGTTTATATAATGTCATAGGAGGTTCCGTGCCTCCCTTCGACAGGATATTGTCGCGGAAACTTTGTGCCACCTCCCGGTTGAATATACCTTTTTCCTTGAACAGGGAGAAGGCGTCCGCATCCAGGACTTCCGCCCATTTGTAACTGTAATATCCGGCTGCATAGCCTCCGGACATGATATGTCCGAACTGTACGCTCATACAGGTCTCTTCCGGTTGCGGCAACAACTGTGCCGCTTCCCACGCGCGTTTTTCAAACGAAAGCACGTCTTCCTCGAAAGGTTTGTCCTGTGTATAATAAGCCATGTCCAACAGACCGAAACTGACCTGGCGGATACAAGCATAAGCCGCGTTGAAATTGCGGCTTTTGATAATCCGGTCGATAAACTCTTCCGGAAGCGGTTCACCCGTCTGGTAGTGTTGGGCAAAGGTATTTAAAAAATCGCGTTCTACGGCAAAATTTTCCATAATTTGTGACGGAAGTTCCACAAAATCCCAATAGACACTCGTACCGCTGAGGCTTTCGAAGCGTGTATTGGCGAATATGCCGTGTAAGGCATGTCCGAATTCGTGTAGGAATGTTTCTACCTCTCCTAAAGTGAGTAAGGCCGGTTTGCTCTCTGTCGGCTTGGTCAGATTCATGGTGACGGACACATGAGGACGATGATTGATGCCTTCCTCGTCTATCCACTGGTCTTTGTAGGAAGTCATCCAGGCACCGCTTTGTTTGCCTTTCCGGGGATGGAAATCCGTGTACAATACGGCTAAGAAAGTTCCGTCTTTATCAAACACTTCGTATGCCGTCACGTCCGGATGGTATACCGGAATGTCGGTATTCTCCTTGAAGGTGATACCGTACAGGCGGGAAGCCAGTCCGAAGACGCCTTGTTTGACGCGTGACAGTTCGAAATACGGGCGTAGCATTTCGGCATCCAGATTGTACTTCTCCAGTTGTAATTTATGGGCATAATAACCGAAATCCCAAGGTCGCAGGACGAAATCCTCTCCTTCTTTTTCACGGGCCTTTCTCTCCACTTCTTTCACTTCTTCCCGTGCCGTGGGCAGGTAAGCTTCCAACAAGTCGTTCAACAGTTGGTAGACATTCCGGCTGTTTTCCGCCATACGTTTTTTCAATACGAAGTCGGCGTAGGTGGGGTAGCCCAACAGTTGTGCCCGTTCGCGTCGCAGGTTGACGATACGCTTGACGATTTCAAGGTTGTTGTATTCGTTGTCGTGCGTGCAGATGGTATTCCGTGCCGTATACATTTTCCGGCGGAGTTCCCGATTGTCGGCGTAGGTCATGAACGGATTGTAGCTCGGGGCGTGCAGGGTGAAGACCCATCCCTCCAAATCCTTTTCCTTGGCAGCCAATGCGGCAGCTTCGACAGCAGATTCCGGAAGGCCGGCCAAATCCTTTTCGTCTGTCAGGTGGAGTTGGAAATTGTTGGTTTCTTTCAGATTATTCTGTGAGAATTGCAAAGTCAACTGGCTCAGTTCCTTGCTGAGTGCACGGAACTTTTCTTTGTCCTCGGCCGGAAGGTTAGCCCCGTTGCGTATGAAGCCGTCGTAACTCTTGTCTAAAAGCATTTGTTCTTCAGGCGTCAATTCACGGTGGTTTTCGTACACGGCCTTTATCCGGGCGAACAGTTTCTCGTTCAGCAGGATGTTGTTGGCATGTTCCGTCAATATCGGTGACATTTTCTGTGCCAACTCGTCCATCTCGTCGTTGGTTTCTGCGCTCAGCAGGTTGAAGAACACATTGCTCACCCGGCTCAGCAGGTTGTCGGGGACGCTGAATGATATGGTGTTGTCGAACGTGGGCGGTTCCGGATTTTGGATGATGGTGTCCGTCAGTTCGTCATCTTGCCGTATGCCTTCCATGAAAGCCGGTTCGTAATCTTCGAGGTGTATCCGGTCGAAAGGTGCCGTGTCGTGAGGCGTTCCGTAAGAAGAGCTGAAAAACGGATTTTTTCTTTCTTCGGTTTTGTTTTCTTGTATGATGTCCATGTCGATATTTGTATTTTTTAGAAGGCCTGAATCAATTTCTCCAAGGCCGGTATGATAATTTTCCTTCTTTTTAATAAGACTAAGTTTTCTTTTTGTAAACGATTCAGAGCGCGTGACACGTTCATGCGTGGTTCATTGATTTGTAATCCGAGGTCTTCCATGCTGATTTCCAAAATCTTTTCTCCGGCAGGGTATACGCTGCGGGAGTGAATGAAATTGACGATACGTTTCTCCGTATTTCCTGAAAGGTTATGCCATAGCCATCTTCCCTGACGGTAGATATAGGTGGACAAGAGGTTGATCATGTTAAGCCGGAATACCTCGAAACGGCTGAACAACAAGGTTACCCCGTCTTTGGGAATGATCAGGGCGCGTATGTCTGTCTGTGCCGTATAAGTATGCGTGTAGCGTGGAGTAATGCCGTACAGAGCTTCCGGTTGTAGAGCTACCGGTGACTGTAGCCGTTCGTAGAATGCGAAACGGTTGTTGTCCGACCGGGTACGCATCCCGATGGTACCGCGGAAGGCCAGTATCAATTGTCGGCAGGGGTGGTCCTGTTCTGCCAGGTTCTCTCCTTCGGCATATTGGACGATCCGGTGAGGGACAGACGTGGAAAATTGTGTCAATTCACTTTTTCCGATGCCTTGAAATAAGGGGAGGGCGGTCAAAGTGTCCAATGTAAAGTTTTCCATATCTGTCTGTTTTATCGGTCCATCATCGTTTGGAGGGCCGGGGTTGTGTACACTTGGTTCTTCCCTATCTCGTCCGCATAGATAAGGTAAGCTTGTATGTCGGGAGTGGACTGCAATATCTTTTTAGCCTGTTCCAATCCCAAAACCATGAATGCCGTAGCGTATGCGTCGGCGGTAGCGCAGTCTTTGGCCAGTACGGTGGACGACAGAATGGAATGCTGTACAGGATAACCTGTGTGCGGGTCTATGGTATGTGCATACTTTTTTCCATCTTTGTAGTAGAAGTTACGGTAATTTCCGGAAGTGGCAATACCGAGGTCCGTGACGTTCAATATGGTTTGGATTTCATTGTTGACATTCAATGAGTCGTCTATGGGCTTGTTGATGCCCACTTTCCATTTTTGTTCTTTTGGACTGAGACCTTTCACCACGATTTCCCCTCCGATTTCAATCATGTAGTTCCGGATGCCTTTACGGTCGAACAGGCGGGCTACCGCATCGCTGCCGTATCCTTTGGCAATGGCGCTGCAATCCAATATTACCCGAGGATCCTGTTTCACAATCTTTCCGTTTTCCAAAGCCACCTTTTCAAATCCTACGAACGAAAGAATGCTGTCGATTTGTGCAGGAGTAAGGTCCTGCCCGTTTTTGAAGCCGAACCCCCAGGCATTGACCAACGGTGCGACGGTTATGTCGAATGCGCCGTAGGTATGTTCGCTGATGGTTTTGGCCAGTTGGAATACGTGGACGAACATGCTGTCCGGGGTAACTTCCTCATTCCGGTTGATTCGGCTAATGACCGATTCTTTATTGAAGGGGGAGAGAGATACATCCACTTTTCGTAATTCGGCTTCGATTTCCTTTTGCAGACTCGAATCGCATTGGTAGGTTACGTGGTAAAACGTGCCGAAAATGGCTCCTTCTTCCCGTTGGAAAGGAATGTTGGAGTGTGGGCTGCGTATGGCATATATCGTGCCGATAACCAGCAGGATGAGAAAAGGCAGTTGCCAGCGTAGTTTTTTTCTTTTATCGTTCATGAGCATAAACCTAAATGTTCTATAATGATTTTAATACCGATACCTATCAGGATAAGACCTCCGATGGGGGCTATGGAGCATGGTATCTTGCGTCCGATGAATATGCCTGTTCCCAATCCGGCTATGGTAAGGGCAGACGAGATGGCGGCAATGAGGACGGCCGGAATAGCGATGGTGTCCCAACTGCTGCCTATTTGCATAAAAGCCATGGAAACCCCTACGGCCATGGCATCTATGCTTGTGGCTACGGCCAGTGTCAGGATGACTTTATAACTTAGCGGGTCGAATTTGGTTTCTTCTTTTTTTCCGAAGCCTTCCCGAATCATCTGGATGCCGATGGCAGAGAGCAATCCGAAAGCAATCCAATGGTCTATGGGAGCCAGAATACGGCTGAAGAGCGTGCTGACATACCAGCCGGCCAAGACCATTGCTCCCTGAAAGAGGCCGAACGAAAGAATCATGGTCAGCATGGGTCGCAAGACGATGTGCTTGACGATTGCGCCCGAGGTGATGCTTACGGCAAAGCAATCCATGGCGAGTGCCAGTCCTAACAATATAGCCTCTGTGATGTACATGTTTGCATGTTTTTGCCTGGGTTTAAATGTCGAATATGATGTTGAAAGTACCGCCGATACATGAATTGCCGTATTTACCGAAACCGGGCACATACCACGGAGAACCTTGCGGAGCCTCGCTGTGGCTCATACGGATTTTATAGCGTACGTTCCATCCTAAGTGGAAAATTTTCCATATTCGTGTTTCTATGCCGAAGACGATTTCTCCCCAATGGGAATTGGCCGAAAGCCCGTTGAATACGAACGGGACTTCGTTTCCCCACACCGGATCGGCGAATCCCGGAGAACTTATATCGTATTTGAAAGACGTGAAAGCATAACGTATGCCTAAATACAACCGATTGCCCGTGTACCACTTTTTAGTAAAGTTGTAGTCCATACCGATGCGGAAATAAGGTGCCTTGGTTTTGTAGGTATTGCCTGTTTCCTCACCCTCACAGTTGCTTTCCCCATATCCCAATTCAAAAACCGGAAAATATTTCTCCTTGAAATTCAAGTGTGCGGCCACTTCCATTTGCGAGTAATCCGAATTGAGGGATTTCATAACAACGCCTACGAGGTCGCCCGACAGAGCCACACCTCCGAATACGGGAGCTTCTTTCTTCGTCAGGTCTTCTACGGTTTGCTGGGCCTTCTCGCTTTCGGTCTGTTGGGCGTACGAAGCGAAAGGAAGAAGCAAGCTAATTACCGCTACGGAAATATATTTTGAAATTTTCGGATACATTATAATTGATGTTCGGATTTACAATCGAAACGGAGTCTACAAGCAGTCGGGTCCAGCGAACGGCGGTCACATGGTGGAACATCGAAGCCGGACAGGTAGGGGATTCGTAATGCGGAATATTTTCTTTGTCAATCCAAATGGTGTCTCTCCGTGTACGGCTCGTCGTATCAGTAAAGTGAAAGATGAGCGTGTCGGTTGCTGCACTGTAACTTACCGGAAGTTCCACCTCACTTCCTCGTACCAGACGGTTAATCAAAATGGAATCCGTTCCGGCAGCCGTGATCGTCAGTGTGTCCAACACTTGGATTTTGCTTTCCCCTTCATCCGTGGCGGCATAGAATCCATACGTACTGTAAACGATATTGTTTATCGGACAGTCGGTAGATTCGCAGGCCGCGACAGCAATGAAAACACCGATGCAAACCAGTGTGCGGGTTATACCTTTTAGTTTCTTCATCTTCAAAAGATGTAATCTTTATATTTCTTTTTCAATCAAGTAGTTGTTACGTTCCGGCGAATTGCGGCTGATGAGTTCTCCCAAGAAGCCGGTCAGGAAAAGTTGCGTGCCCAGTATCATTGTGGTCAGGGCGATATAAAAGTATGGTGAGTCGGTAATCAGACGGTAGGAGTTTCCGCAATACATATCGTACAGTTTGTTGACCCCGATGACGCCGGCTGCGATAAAACCCAGAATGAACATGATGGAACCTAAAAAGCCGAAGATGTGCATCGGTTTAACCCCGAATTTAGACAGGAACCAAAGGGAAATCAGATCCAGATAACCGTTGAAGAAGCGGTTCAGGCCGCCGAATTTGGTCTTGCCGTACTTGCGTGCCTGATGGTGTACCACCTTTTCCCCTATTTTATCGAAGCCGGCGTTCTTGGCCAGATAAGGAATATAACGGTGCATTTCCCCATAGACTTCAATGCTTTTCACGACTTCCTTGCGGTAAGCTTTCAATCCGCAGTTGAAATCGTGCAGGTTTTTGATACCACTGACCTTGCGTGCGGTGGCGTTGAACAGTTTGGTAGGGATCGTTTTAGACAACGGGTCATATCGTTTTTGCTTGTATCCCGACACCAAATCGAATCCGTCTGTCACAATCATACGGTAAAGTTCCGGTATCTCGTCGGGGGAGTCTTGAAGGTCGGCGTCCATGGTAATGACCACGTCGCCCTCCGCTTTCTTGAAGCCGCAATATAAGGCGGGGCTTTTTCCATAGTTACGGCGGAATTTGATGCCTTTCACGCAACTATGCTTTTCCTGCAAGTCTTCAATCAGTAGCCAAGAACGGTCGGTGCTGCCGTCATTGACGAAAATGACTTCGTATGTGAAGCCGTGTGCATTCATTACGCGTTCAATCCATGAATATAATTCCGGAATGGATTCTTCTTCATTGAAGAGAGGAATTACGACTGAAATATCCATATTTATCGGTTTTGACTGTGAGTCGTACGGCTCTTTCCGCTCAATCCGATCCACGCGGTGGGGATGGCCAGCAGGAAGCCGAACATGAGATTATATACTAAGAATTCGAAAGTCAGTTGTATGGGAGAGATACTTTTAAGTAGGTCTATGACTTGGCGGCTGACTTCGGCCGCGTCCTCTCCTGGCATCATGCTTTGCATCATGGCTACAGCTTCGGGCTGTTGCATGATGGTGGAATAAGTTTGGAGGAGCAATCCGTTGTCGATGTAGCGGAAATAAACAAACTGGGCAACTGCCATGAGCAAGGAGGCATACATGAAAATCAGCGTCGCCATCCACCACGACTGGCCGAAACGAAGGGGAAACACTTCACCTCTGAACTTCCGTATCAGGAAACCGGCTGTCACCACGGACAACAATCCGATGATGAGCCCCACGTTGCCTACGAGCGGACGGGTCAGCCCGATAATATAAAAAGCAAAACTGACAATCCACATCAGACCCACCACGGCACCGTATTGGGCGGCAAAAGCACGGAGTTGCTTGTAGCTTATTGCATTCATTATGATATATATTACATATTAGCGTGCAAAAATACGAAAAATTAGCGGAATACAGTGAACTAAACTTCTTTATTTTTGTAAAATCTAAGCGGTTGAAAATGAGTTTTATTTCAGGAGTGCATTAAAAAAGTATATACTAATGTTTGGAACGGAAAGAAAAAGTTCCTACCTTTGCAACCGCAAACGGGAAAGTCCTGTACGGCCAGCTCCCTTCGAATCCCCCAGGGCTTGATCGCAGCAAGGGTAGTTGGTTGTAGCGGCGCGATGCAGTAAGCTTTCCCACCCGCCTCTTTAGCTCAGTTGGCCAGAGCACGTGATTTGTAATCTCGGGGTCGTTGGTTCGAATCCGACAAGAGGCTCAAAAAGCACAAAGGCGAAACCGGAAAAGTTTCGCCTTTTTATTTTATCGGGCTTATGGCGTATGGAAAATATTATAATCCATTGATTTTAGCACGTCTTGAATCCTATTTCGAGGCGGGCGACTGGGACGGATTGGCTGTGTATCTGGACAGCTTGTCCCATCGAGAGTTCCGTATGGCCGGTGAAATCATCAGCGTACAAATTATGCCTCGTGTGCCGGATACGGTGTTTTGGGAGGCGTTTCGTTTCCTTTTGGTGTACCATTCCAAAGCTTTTTTGGTGACTTTGCTCAAGTCTGTTCCTCTTCGGAAGCAAAAATCCGGTTTTACATTGCGGCAAGATGGCTATGTGCCGGTAGCGAAGTTCCTGAACGATGCCGGGACGGAATTGGACCGTGCCAAATTTATCCGGTTTATGGTGGAAATATTCGGGGAAGATACGGAGGAATTGTCTTATTTATTCGGAAGCCTTCATGTAGATATGCCGCGCGAACGTGTGCAATATTTGTTGCAGGGCCGAGGAATGGCCTGTTATTATTTATTGTTCCAGTGTATGCGTCAGTTGGAGCATGAACGTGATTTCTTAGTGCGTTGTTGCCAGTTCCTGATGAAAAAAGGTGATGCCTTGTCGTTCAATCTGGCCAGCGTGGCCAAGCTATATTTCGACCTGACATCGGTGAAGGGTACCTTCTCCTTGCATCTCGCTCCTTATCAGTTAGGATGCCTCGATGCTTCGTTCGAGAGTTTCTGTAGGGTCATGAAGAGCATATCGTGAAAAAATAAAGACATCCGCCCAAGGGATGTCTTTTATTATGTAATTTATGAATGATAACCTCACAGATATTCTTTTGTGCTAAAAACAATTGTTAGAATGTGTAGCTCGTGCCGAGACTGACCTTGGCCACTACGTCATTGAACGGTGACAACACTTCACCGCCGATGAAACCGTTTTTCAAGTAATAATGGACTTCCGGTTCGAGTAGCAGGCTCCATTGGTCGTTGATACGGTATTGCGCCACGGCACCGAGCAACAATGCAGGTGCTCCGCCAGGGTTCGCGGCGGACAGGGGACGGGGGGAGGAACCCACTTCGAGTTCGCCGCTGTATATCCGGGCATTGTCCGACATGCACTTGCTGTACAAGGCACCGCCTTCCACGAAGAGGTTGAACTTCCGGTTTAAGTCATATTTCTGGTAGACGTTGGATAAATTAAGCATATAGGCCAGTTTGATGTTCAGCAGGTTGTAGCGGTATTGCCATAGTGCGGTGAATTGTTTTTCCACGCCCATGAAATCCACCACATAACTCCCATACTTGTTTTCGTTGAGGGTTTCATACTCTATGGCAGCCTTGAGCGAGACGTAAGGCCCGAGGTGGTAGCCTACGTAAAACTGTCCCGAGTAGTTCAGGGCGAAGTCACCCACGGTGTTCACCGAACGCATGTGTTTTAACCCTCCTACTTGCACGCCGGAGAACAGGCGTGGCTCGAAGATATAAGGGGGCCACGAGGCGCGTTCTTTCCGGTTGGCTGCACAGACGCGCACGCCGAGCGATATGGAGGCCGAAGTTTCGGTGAAGGATGCTTCGCGAGCCACATTCACGTATGGTTCACGGAAATTGGCCACAACCACACGGGGCTCCACGAAAAAAGAAGTCTCTTTGTCCATGCTGTACAGGAAAGTGGCGGCACCCGTGAAACCGGCGTAGTTGCATTTCAGGCCGTTATCCGTTCCCGGGATGTATTTGGTCAGCCAACCGTATTCGCCTCCCACGGCGATGTTCATCTCAAACGGATGGCGTACTTGCCGCCAATAGGGGAAGAAGTTGAGAGGATTTACCAATCCTTCGAGCCGTCCGGCAAACATGCTGCCCTTGTAACGTGTCTCGTAGGAGGGGCGGGCTTCGGTGGCCGCCGTAGTGTTGTAGCTCCAATAATATTCGGAAGCCGTGGCCGAGAGGCGGAGTCCCACGATGGGGTCGAACCACCGGCCCACTGAAATCTTGTAGCCCGTACCGGTCGTTTTGAAGAAGCCCAAGTCATCGCTGTCATAAAAAGTCACACCCTGTGCCAGTTCGTAGAAAAATCCGCGTGTATAGACCACGTCGCTGTTATAAAAGTCATTGGTATTGTCCATATTGACTGTCAGACCGGCTTTCACGCCATATTGTATGTCATACTTTGACACGTTCGTATGGCCGGAATGGTCGGCTTGGTCGGTCAGTGCGGAAAAGAATGGTTCTATGAAGAATTTTGCATTGCGTCCGAGACCTATACCGACGTTTATGCCTGCCTGTCCTTTAAAGATGGAAGCGCGCTCTCCTTGGAAAACGGAATGTATATAGCCCACGCCGAGAGTAGGAGAGATGCGGAATATGCGTCGTTTGTCGTAGCCATAAAGGTAATCGGACAGATGGAATACATAGTCTATATCGGTTTCCCATTGTTTCACGGTGCCATCGTCGTCCTTCATGTCATAGTTCGTGTGCAATAGTGTGGCGCGTAGGCCGTGTAGCCGGTTGAAGTCATATCCGGCCACACCGCCGAAAGGTATTCCGTTCTTCATGGCCCGTCGGCCTTTCGGGGCGACTTGCGAGAAGCCTGTCGTGAATCCTACGTACAGATGGTCAAGGAAACGGTTGCGGAAAGTATCGCCTTTTTCCACATAACGGTCCGGGTACAGGTAGTCCAAGGGATTGAAGTCCACGGTGTGGTCCAGTTTGGGTTTGGAGGAGGTGGATACCGCCGTGGAAACCGGAGTTTTCTCGACGGGCTGTACCGCTGTGGTGTCGGCTGCTTCCGGTGTGGAGGATGTCGCCGTGCTGTCCGGTGTTTCCACAACAGGCCGTACCGCTGTCACCATCGTGTGCGCCTGTCCCGGTGACATGTACCACAGGCACAGGCATGTGCATATTATTTTGTATTTTCCGTACATCATCTTGTCTTGTATTCGTTATATTGTGTCGCCCTGGTTCTATAATGCCTTTTTCATATTCATTTCATTCCTCCATGGGTGTTGCGGCGGGTTGTTGTACCGGCACGGGTGTCGGTACGACTGGCGGACTGGCCGTGGCAGCACTGTCGATCGGGCTTTCCGTTCCGGATGCCGGACCGGCAGATGGGGTGGTGGTGGGTGCGTCTTCTGCCCCGGTTGCTTGCTCCCCTGTGACTGCGTCGGCATCTCCGGATGCTGCTGGTTGCACTGCTTGCTGAGGGGCTGCGGACTTCTCCAAATCAGCCAATATCTTGCGGCATTGTTCCGGGTCGGCTTTGAGTTTTTTCCAGTATTTTTTGAACGCTTTGCGGTAGTCCTTGTTGAATGTGCCGTCGTTGAGCATGTGTTTCAGGTTGCGCTCATCCTTCAGGCAGCATTGCACCATCGGTAACCCCCAGTCCATACGTTTATCACCGAAACTGTTCACCGTGGGGTCATCGGCCGATGGTTCGAAGAACTCATCGAACATGAAATTGTCGTCCATGTATCCCGTCGTGGTACGTTTAGGTGCATCCAAATTAAAGCGTAGCTGTGCCTTGAGGTAAAGCGCCCTTGGGTCGGCGGGGTCTACTTGTGTGGCATCGTCCAGCATGTAGAGCGCAGTGCCCCAGCATCCCGGGTCTTCCTGCGCCGCCAATATGACGATTTTGTTCCAATATGAGGAGTTTGATACGGTATCCATGACCTCCGGGTCGTTCCATTCGCAGTTCAGGCAGCGAAGGAACATTTTCAGTCTGCGATATTCCGGTTTGCCGTCAGGCAGGAGCATTTCCGCTACGCGATAGGCCGAGGCGAAGGCACCGGCGTTGGCCAGCATCTTGATGTGGGATGTGACGATGGCTTCGTCGTTGTACCATCCCTGCCAGCTTGCGTTGCCGAAGTCGTCCATTTTTTGTTTGTGGTATTCTAGGTTCAGTTGCACGTCGATGTAAGGTTTGAGCAGATTGGTGTCCGCCACGCCGCGTTGGGCATAACACCGGGCCAGTTCGTAGGCGGCCAACGGCCATTGGCGCAGTTTGTCCTCGTCTTTGACCGACGTGTAGGCGGCCCGGGCTATGGTCTCCTTTTCCTTCGGGTCTTTAATCATGTCGAGCAGTTCGTAGAACTCGTAAGGTACTTGTTTTTGCCCGGCGCGGTATCCGGGGTCGGTCTGGTAGAGTTCCCATATCTCTTCGCGTGTTTTCACGCGGTTGGTGTAGTATTGGTATTCGATGTCCACGATGCGCAATTGCGGCAGGATCTGCTGTTCGATGATGCTCCAGCACGGCAGTTTACGGATGGCGGCCTCCTGCCGCCCCATGTCTTTCGTCGTGGAGAGTACGGCTCGCACACTGGCAGCCTCTTCTTTTAGCGAGTCGGCTTCCAAGAGGTTCGCCACATCAGTCCATGTGGCCATCTTGTGGGTGGTTTTGATTTCGCCCGTACGGCGGGCATCCTGCAAGGCAGGGAAACGGCTCAATTCGCCGCGCAGGTATTCCGCACGTTCGCGGCAGAGCCGGGCATTGATGGCTTGTCCTCCTTCGGGCGAGGCCGACCCGTGGATGACCGCACTGGTGATGCCCGCATCGGCACCCATATAGCGCGACATGTTGTCTTTGAGTTGGTTCATTTGTTTGAAGTTCAACGTGTCTGTCGGGTCGAGGCGTGCTTCTCCTACCACGAATTTCAAATCGAGCTTTTCGTGGTCTTTACTGAATTCCGCCCGTCCTCTTCGTGCATAACGCTCGCGGTTGATGGGAAGCTCGATGAGGCTGTAATCCAAGAAGCGCATAGGGTCTTTTACGTAACCCTCGCTCAGGCAGACGCTGTCCTGCCGGTAGGGGGTGTTGGAATTCATGCCGTAGGCCTGAAGGGCATCCACCCGGTAACGCGTATTGCGGTCTACGGGTTCCAGAACGAAGTGGATGAGCAGGGAGTCTTCCACATGGGAACGCATGAACGTCCCTTCGCGGTATTTGAACAAGGGGTCACGAGTTTCGTCGAAGCCCATGCGGCGCAGGTTGCCTTTCTGGAACTGTTCGCCGTCTTTCACGAAGGGAACCAGATGACCCACTATCTCGCCGTTGCCTTCTTCCTCATTCTCGTCCAGGTTCACCTCTTCGCTGATGGGAATCGCCTTGACCACGGGGCTGACGATGATGCGTGATTTGTCGTCCGTGTCGTCGGCCGACAGATAATAGTAGAAAGGACCGACCACCATGCGGTTGCCGCACATGTTGGGGATTTGCGGCTCATTCTTCCGCTTGCGTTTGGCGGTTTTGGTCACCGTGCCCATCTGCTTGGCGGCCAGGCAGGTCACTTTGATGTCCATCATGCCGCGCAATTCCCGCTTCACGAGGGTGGCCCCTTCCGGTTTCACGATGATATAGCCTGTCAGAGGAAGCTGCATCAGGCAGTAGCCGTCTTGGTCGGTCTCGCCCAAAGCGTCGTACTCCGATTCCGATTGTGGGGCATAGGTCATGCCCTTGGCTTCCTCCTCTTGGCATTTCTTCATGAAGGCGTTGGCTTTGCTCGCATTGAAGAAGCCATATACGATGACACCCGGCCAAGGGGCGGCATCCTTGCTGTTCAAGTCTTCCGTGCGGCGAACCGTGATATTGATGTTCTTCACCTGGGCTTCTGCGGGGATATGGACCGCTACGATGAACAGCAGGAACAGCAGGCGGCGTATAATCATATAGAAATTCGTTTTATACATGGTGATATGCAAGTTGTGGGTTTACTTGATGATATAGGCGAAGGAAACGCCGAGTTTGAACGGGATGAAGGCGTAGCCGTGCGCTGTGCGGCGGTTTTCGGAATAATGGTCGTCGCGGTAGTAATGCTTGTGGTCGTAGTAGACGGCACCCACACTCCCGTAACATTCTATGTTCCAATGGGGCGAGAGGAAGAAAGCGTAGCCGAAAGTCAGTCCGCCGCCCCAGGCGTCGCCCTTATAGGTCTCGCTGCCCCACGTGATGTCGTAAGACGTGCCAAGGGCTGCCACTCCGATGAATTCGCGCATCATGGGGCGTCCGCCGAACCAATAGCGGAATTCGGGGATGGCACCCACCATTTTCATGTCCATACCCCACGGTTTGTAGTTGCCGAACACGGACAAGCCGAAGCTGGTCTTGTTGCCCGTAACGATTTCCATGCCTAAGTTAGGGGTCATCAGTCCATCCCACAGTGCGTCGGTCTTCAGGGCCAATAGCTGTGCTTTCAGTCCGGCTGTTACAGCTACGGTTATGATTGTTGATAAAAGGCGTTTCATTCGTTCTTTTCGATTGGTTTGTTCTTTTTTGAAAAAACATCCTCCGGCGCACACGGTTGCGAGGCATGCGGCCGGAAGATGTGCCGTCGGGCTTTTATGCCAGAAGGGAGGGGCATGTCATAGCTCGACGGAGGGGCCGTTGACGGAATCCTGCCAATCGGTGAGGCTGGCATTTGCTTTCACTTCTTCTATGTCGTTCACCGTGATGGTCACCATGTAAGAGATTCCTTGGCGGAACAGGTTGGTGTCGCTTTCGGAAGCACCGTAAGGAGGCCCTACGGTGAGCCATTCTTCCGTAGTGATGTCGAAACCGTCTTCCGGGGCTTCTCCATCTTTGTGTAGCGTGATTTCAAGACGGTATTTCTTTTCCGGGTACAGCATCAGGCTGCCGCCCACTCTCGTGGTCTGGTCCAAGGTCGTACCGATGGCTACAGGCTGCAAGTCTCCGTCTTGCGCATCCTTGAGCGTGAAATCTGCCCTTGTTTCGTCGGCCGATGGTTGGATTCTTTCAGCCAACGTGAGTCTCTTGCTCGGATCCTCGCCCCATTGTTCGCGCTTTTCCAAGTCGGTCACGATGAGGTCTACTTTGGAATGCGCATCGAGGATCTTGATGGACTTCACGGAAATCTTGCCTGCATCCTCGAACACGGAACCTTTGTTTAGCGGATCCTCTCCGGGTTTCACTTGGAACTGTAAACGTGTCAGCATGTGCTGCAAGCCGATTAAGGGCATGGCTGCGTCCTCGTTCTCCCGGAAGTAGCGTGCGCTGTAAGCATACTTGTCCTGGAGTGTGGCTCTTCCCCAGATGATGTCCTGCGTGCCGTCTATCGTATAATGCACTGTGGCGCGATGACGCGGGCCGCCGGCGCCGTCTCCGTCTGCCGACGCTTCATACGTGATATGGGTATCCTCTGCATACGGATAGTAGCCGTAGAACTCATACATGTAGAATTGGCTGATGGGGTAGAAGTAGTGTCCCTCCCACGACACGTTACTGCCTTCCTTCTTCGCTTTCACGTTTTTCATCAGGCAGGAAGCGTAGTTGTCTTCAGGGTCGAACCACGAAATATCGGGTGCGCCATCGTTTTTCTCCTGTTTCCCACGTGCGAGACAGAACACCCCCATTTCGTCCAGATTGCCGTCTTCGTCCACTGTGGTCCGCTTGTCCACGGAAGTGGATACCTCATCCGAATGGGCGGCGAAGCGGATTTCCACTTCGCTGTTTCCGGGGATGAATACGGGGGCGGCCGCATGATCTGACAGGTCTTCGTTGGAACAGCCGGGCAGCAGCATGCAAGCTGCCGCCACGGCCCAAAGATAATGATGTAACTTCATCTGTCTCATGATTTGTTACTTGGTAATTAAAACTGTCCTTATCAGGTTTACGGTTCTACCGGTTCTTCCGGCTCTTCTGTTGCCCCGCCGTCGAGGTTGGTGTCCACGTCAATGTCACCACCCTCTTTCCAAGCTTCAAGAGTAGCTTCCACTTCGATCTTCGCCATGCCGTAGACCTTGACCTTCACATTGTAAGAAGTACCTTCGGCTGCTGCGGCACTCTCCGGAATCACGATGGGACGCGTTATTGTGGTCTTGCCCGCCGGATTGGTGGATCCGTCATCGGTCTTGAAGGTCTGCTTCAGGGTGATTACCATTTCATATTCCTTTTCGCCGGGGGCTACCATCAGGCAATGACCTATGTTCTGGTAAGTCTCACCCCAGTTTCCTTCACCTTTTACCAAGGCTACGGATTCCAAAGGCTTTGTTGTGCTTGTTTCTTCATTGTAGTCTGTCAGCACGAGGGCTGCTTCCTGTGCTTCTACGCTACCGGTCGGGAGTTCGAAGAACAAGGTTTGTGTAGGAGCAACGGCCTCTCCACCCATGTCATAAGCCACAATCATTTTACCTGTGGTCTTGGATTTCACCGTGATTTTCTCCACTGACACGTCACTACAATCTTCATTCATACCCACAACTTGGAACGTGAAACGTGTCAACCTGTGCTTCATGACGATGTTCGGGATTACGCCTGCACGTGCCGTAGCGGCGGAGAAACCTGTACCAGCTTCTGCAAGCTCGTCAGCGTCTGTCTTCTTGACCGCCATGCCCGTCATCAAATCTTGCGAACCGTCTATTTTAAACCACACATACTTCTGGGTGGCATGACTGTTGGGGGTTATGACGGTATCCTTCACGATGAACTTGGAGTTGTCACCCTCCTGGACGTAAGCGTTTGCAGGGTCATATATGTAGTTCGCGTTGTCCAAATGATAGGCGAAGAAGTCGTGTAAGCCTTCGTTGGGATAATAACGAGGCTTGTCTTGTACAGTCCACGTCAATTTGTTGTCAGTCTCCACCTTGGTTTGTTTGGGGGTGCTCACTTCGTCGTTGGCGGAATTGACAACGAGTACTTCTTCTTCATCATCTTCAGCATCCTGGTAGCGCCACTGGGAGTAATTCCAACCGTCACCGTCGCCATTTGCGGAACGCTCCATCATGAGCACGCGGAGTTTCTCGCCGTTCCACCAATTACCGCGTTCATCGAAGTCGCCCACGGAACCGATGCCACGCTTTTCCACGGAAACCGACGGACCTGCCACAGCCAGTTCCACGGGTACCAACCCGTCATTTGCGCTTCCGGGTACGTTGCCGCCTGTGGCGACCACATCGTCATTGGAGCATCCGCTCCACATGCCCATACCAGCCACTAAGGCTGAAGCAAAAAATAACTTTTTCATCTTACGATAAATTTAAATTAAACAATATATAAAACTACACAAAATTGTGTCTTCTGCCTTTTTCCTTATTCCGGGATTTCGACATCGCCTCCGTCAATCCACCCCGGGAGGCCGTCTATTTCGAGATCCACCCTTTGCGGTCCGTAAACTTTCAGCAGCACTTCGTGCTGTTTGCCGGCTTGGAAGCCGCCTTCGAAGTGCAGGTTGGCATAACGCGCCGTGAACAACGAGCCCGACGGAATGAGGTCATCCGGGCGTGTGGTGATGAGGCGGTAGTGTATGATTACGCCCATTTCGTCTACCGGCGGGACGAGCAGTTGCGTTCCTATTTTCATGGGTTCGGCCTTAGGGTCGCTCACGCCCGGTTCGGGGTTGAACATGGCATTTTCCATCTGGTAGGTCGAGCCGAACTCCTCCGGTGTGTTTTCGTGGGGCAGGTAAACCGTGTCGCGTTCTGTTTCCCATACGATGCCCGTCGGGGGAACGTTGGTCTCGTCCGTCCAGTCATGGGACACCCCCGCCCAGTCGGCGGCCACGGTGAATTGCGCCTTCGTGGGGATGACTAAGGCCACGGCCTGTATGCGTATCTCGCGCCCTTGGGCGGCCAGGTCGTCGAACGCCTGCACCTTGAAGTTGACTTGTGCCATTTCGTGCTTCACGCGAAGATGCGGCTCGACGTGCAGGCGTGCACTTTTCGTGCTGTATACCAAATCCCCGGCATGATTCATGAGATATTTGGTTTCATCATTGTCCGGCAGCCTTTCGGCATCTTCCGTGCCGGGACGGGCGTATGCCGAAATCAGGTCTTGTGTGCCGTCAATCCGGAAGAACTTGGTGATGCTGCCTTGTGTTCGTTGTTCCGGGGCATATTCTTCTGCATCTCCTTTATAATAAAGGAAGAAATTGTATTTATGCTCCGGGTAAACCGCGCTGTAATACGGCGGCTCGCCGTCGGCCCATAACAGTTCGCAGGCGGCTGAAATCCGTGCTTTGCGGTCGTTTACCAGGCAAAGGGGCGCATCGCCCCCAGTGGAAGTTTCGTCGGCTGTGAGGTCAGGAGTTCCGTCGTACACATGGTTGCGCGTCAGGAATGCGTAGACGCCGAATTCCGCTGCCATCCATTTGGCACGTTCCTCTTCGTCGTCCCAAAAGCCGAAAGACCCTTGGCCCCGTTTACCCGTCACTAAGGCGTAGGCCGGGTCGGTGAGCGACAGGGTGACGGGGATACTGTCTGCCGTCATTTCCGGATTCGGGTTGTCTGCGTCGTAGACGGGCGCATACAGTCCGGGGTAGGATTCGTTGCAGGCTGCGAGCGCGCAGCACAAACCTATTCCTGCGATGTATCTTTTCATTTCAGTATGTTTGCTTTTCCTCTTCATACGTTTCACACTTCAATTTCAAACGTTTCGCCGGGTATCCATTGGTCCAGTCCGGTCGAGGTGCTGCCACCGTTCAGGATACCGTCTTTGTCGATATTCAGTGGTGAGCCGATTTCCACTGTGATGCTTCGGCTGGCTTGCCGGTAGCCGTTTTCCTCTTCGTCCCATTGCAGCGATTTGCGCTCTTTCAAGGTATGGTAGAGGTTGATGCCTGCATGGAACACTTTGGCTGCTTTCCTTTGCGTTCCTTCCTCTTCGTAGTCGTAGTGGGTGTAAATGGCGATTTGCAGGATGCCCGGCCCCGTGACCATGTCTTCGGTATGGCTCCGTACGATACCGGGAATGTTGACGGAGGCTTCACAGCGCAACGCTTCCGCCGAGGCGCTGTCGGCCGCAGAAGGCAGGGCGGCGTATGTCGGCCTGAACAACAGTTTGTAGGTCTTTTGGGCCAGAATCAGTCCTGTGGTCAGTTCCATGGTGGATGGTATGCCGGAGATTTCGGCCGTAAGGCTGTCCACTACCACGTCTGCCGTCTTTTCGATGTGGAATACGAACGACACGTCCTGTGTGAGCGGTTCGGGCGTGAAGTCCACTACCACCTGGCCTGTCCCTTCTTTGGCCAAAGGGACGGACACATGGTCCACCCGGGCATAGAACACGGGGACACCCTCACTGGAGATGAAGTCGGAGTAAGCGTTGTAATCCTTCCATTCACCATACGCCCCCGCCACTTTCGGATCGTCCACGGGGTAGTGGCGGTAGGTAAGGTAGAGTGGGGTCAGGCCGCTTCCCAATGTCGCCGCGTCGCCTTGCGCGTCCACGATGTCGGTGGCATCTACCAGTTCACCTTCATCCCATCCGAATGTGGCGAAGTTATATTCACCACTGCGTACCCATAGGTTGTGCGTTCCGGCCGGAGCCAATGTGTCGGCCGAAGGCTGTCTTTCCGTTTCGGGCTGCATGAGGATGCCGTTGTTGTGGCTTTCCTCAGCGGTTATCCGGAATTCATACCGCAGGATGTTGACCGGACGTACGGCTATTACTCCCATGCTGTCGGGACGGTTTCCTTGGTATTCCTCTTTCCAATGGAAACGGAAATCCATGAAAGAACGGTGAGGGTGTTCCGCCTGGCATAAGTCCACTTCTGTACATGAAGCCATGGCGCAGAGGAGCGGGAGTACGGCAATCAGACTGCTACATGGTTTCATACGCGTCCCTCCTTTCTTGTTTCCTCGGGGATGCTGTGTCGTAGTCTTCCTCTGTCGGCCCAATATCCGCCGGATGGTTTGCCTTTTATGTGAAAATAGGTTTCCACGGGTTCTTCTTCTTTGGATTCTTTATTTTTCTTCTTACGTCTTTTTTCTTTCCGGCTTGCTTTCTTCTTGTCGCCAGTGTCTTCGGGCGTGTCGGCCTTGGCGCTTTCGGATGGTGTTTCGGAGGTGCCGTTGCCCGTTGCGGCTTGGGGCGTAGCCGTCACTTGTTCTTCCCCTTCCGTTTTCTTTCCTTTCCTCTTACGGCGGGACTTGCCCTTCTCCCCGGCCTCTGCCTTGGCTTTTTCTTCAGCCTTGGCCTTCTCCTTTGCCACATCTTCTAATGAGTCGTTCAGCTCCAGTGTGCGGCGGAGCGAGTCGCGTGAGAATTTCTCAGCTTCCGCTTCTTTGCGGCGCACCTTGTACATGGAATCGCGGATTTCCCAATTGCGTTGCCGTACGCGTGAGCGTTCGTTGCGTTTTTCTTTTTGCCGGGTATCCCATTCATCGTAACGTTCGGCACCTCCCTGTACCTTCTTTCCGATAGAGCGGAAGCGAAAGACGAATGAAAGATGTATGTCCTGTACGACCGGAAAAGGTACGATATGCCGTCCCTTCGAACCTTGGTAAGTGTAACATCCGTATTCTTCGTCATAGCCGAATTTGTCGTACGCCGTCATTTTGGTACCGACGGCCAAGCCTAAGTCCAAGTCTACGCTTCGGCCATCCTTGAAAGGATAAAGGGGAACACTCCATCCCCCGGTGAAACCGAAGTTATAACTGTCGCCCTGTTTGCCTTTCCGTCCCAGGCTGATGGTGTATTTCTCATAACCGGCATACACGCCCACGTAGTAGGCACGCCAAACCCGAGGATTCATGAAGGTACGTCCCGAGAGCACGTTGCGCCTGAAACGCCTGAAGCCCCAGAGCGGCAGGGAGATGGTGGTGTCGCGGTTATCTTTCGTGTAGCGTTCCATGGCCCCTCTGATGGAGCCACCCGTACGCCAATACTTCCGGGCTTCCACACCCCCGGCCGCCACGTTGTACACGATGCGCGGCTGTATGGAATGGTGGGTATTCCAATTATATTTGCCGTTCATAAGTATAGAGAAACGGGTCTTTTCATTGCCAGCCAAGTCAAACTCCACTCCGAGGTTCGGAGTGGCTACTACCCAGTCCACGGCGTTGGTCATGATAGACCAACGTTTAAGAAAGGGCACGGTGTCATGTTTTACGTCCTTTGTTCCGGATAAGGCTTGCCCGTAAAGAATAGCGGGTGTCAAACAAACCCACATCAAGAGTGTCCTAATGATCAACTTTTGCATTCAAACAATATCGTACAATTCGGTTATCAACACTTTTTTAGCCTTTTACAAGGTCTATCTCTTACTAAGAGAGCGTACAGACTACGTAACTCCTTATGTTACAGTTATTATTATTGGAAAATGTTTTGTAAAAGGTTTGCGTATTTTGTTATTCATTTTAGAAAAGGGTAATTTTTAACAAAAGAAACTTGTTCATTTGCTTCCTTTTACCTATTTTAGCGGTCGAAAATCGCTCTCTTAGTAAGAGATAAACCGGATACATATATTTTTAACCGGTGTTGTCACGACAACTTGTGGAAGGGGAATATCAGGCTTCTGTTGTCGGCAAAGTTGAATCGGAATTACGTTAATTTAAATCAAACGTTTTTTGCAGTGTTTTGATAGGGGCGTAAAAACTTTGTGGGAACATCCCCTACACAGGGATTTTACAAAAATATCCTTCATCTTTCAGTTTGTATGGTAATTCTCTCATAATATTGATGTTACAAGCTGAAGGATGTTTCAGGTATCTTTCAGTCACGTTTCATTCCGTTCGCCAGAGATTGGGAAATCATTCGCCTGAGATTTGAAAATCGTTCGGCTGAGACTGAAAAATCGTTTGGCGCAGAACTTTTTATGGGTCTTTACAATGAAAGGAAACTGAAAGATGAGTTTCCTATCTTTCATTCCATAATATATTATGTGATAGGTAGTTGCCCTACGTCCTGAAGGATGAAAGGGCTTTTCTGAAAAACTCCGGGGAGGGGAAGCGTGTAATTGAAAAATGGGAGGAAAGCTTGTCTTGCGTTCCTCCCATTCTTGTTTATTTCTGTTGCGGTGAGAATATCAGGTCGATGACATCCGCATCCTTGAAGAATTTCTTGGCGAATTTCTGCACGTCCTTCGGTTGGATGGAAGCCACAAGGGTTTCCATGTTTTTCGGGTCGTTCAGGTTCACTCCGGTCTTATAATATGTAACTAAGGTGGTCAACCAATAAGCATTGTGCTGTTTGCTTTGTTCAGCTTCTTTCAGCGTGTTCTTGACCACTTTGCTGAGCTCTTCTTCCGTAACCCCCTCACGGATGATATTGTCCACTTCCTTATAAAGCAAGGGTTTCAATTCATTCGCCTTTTCAGGGTCACATTCGAAGGTCATATACATATTATAATTGTTGTATGGTTCGCGTGAGGCTGAGCCGCTTACCCCTACGCCGTAGGTTCCGCCTTGTTCTTCGCGGATGGTTTTGGTGTAGCGGTTGGTGAGGATATTGCCCAGTATGTTGATGGTATAAGCTTCTTTCAAGGTGTACTTCATTTCCCTGTTGAACAGGACTATGACTGTGGACTTCGGAACTTCCAACGGAATTTCTATGTTCTTTTCCACCTTGCCTTTCGGTGCCCTGACCTGACGGTCTACCCACTTCTCATTCCGGTAGAGGGAGGGGAGAGAACCGATGTATTTCTGAGCCATGACCCGCGCCGTGTCTTTGTCCACGTTTCCGACGATGAAGAAAGTAAAATCGCTGGCGTCGCAGATACGGTCACGATAAGCCTTTTCGATACGGTCGAGCGTCAATCGGTCTACGTATGCGTCGTTGAACAATTGTACGCGCGGACTGTAGTTGGCGGAAATCAATGAGAGAGAATCGCGCATGATGGTCTGCGGTTGCCCGGCAATCTGCTTGGCATAGATATGGTTGCGTTCGATGATGACTTTATGTGCCAGTGTATCGAAGCGAGGTTCCATAAAACGGAGGTACATCAGTTGCATCATCGTTTCGAAGTCTTTGGGCGTAGAACTTCCGTTGACGTTCTCATACAATCCGCTGATAGAAACCTCACATCCGGCCTTTTTACCTGTCAGCAGCTTGCCCAATGCGATTTCGTCGTAGGTACCCAAACCGTAGTTCGACGCAAATTGTCCGGCATTGGATGCCGCAGGAAGGAAATTGACATCCGTATATAAAGAAGAACCACCGGGACTGTAAGCGGTCAGTGCCACTTCGTCTTTTTCATAATCGGCCTTGCGGTAGATTACTTTTGCCCCGTTGCTTAAAGTCCATTCTTCGGCTTGGAATTGCGGCAGTTCCTTCACTTTTGTGATCGTTCCGGCTGTGGGCTCTTTTTCGATGAGATTGCCTTTTACGCTATTGTCTTCGTATGCAGAGACTTCCTTTCCTTCCATTTCGGCAAGGATGTCCCGAGCCTCTTGTTCCGTCAGGTGTGTGACGCCTTCGCTTGGGCCGCTGATGACGATGGTACGGTTGTCTGTCTTCCACCATCTTTTGGCTTGTTCGGAAACTTCTTCTGCTGTGATGGTCGGAAGGATTTCCTTGACTGCCTCGGCATAATCCTCTATGTTGATGATGGCTTCATTGCCTAAGAAATGGGATTGCATTTCTTCAGCATAGGTGTCATTGGATGTTTTGTCCTTGTCTTTCACCATGGATTCGAGGCTGGTCAGCATATTGGCTTTCGCACGGTTCAGTTCATCTTCGGTGAACCCATGCTGGAATATACGTTCGTGTTCCTCTAAGGCTCCGATAAGCGCTTCTCTTTCCTGATTCGGTTTGGCTGTAGCACTGACGGAATAAGCATAGTATCCTTTTACCATACCGAAAAAGCCGACCGAAGCTTTTACGTAAGGGGCTTGTCCGCGTTGAATAATCTCTCCGATACGTTCACCCGCCATACTGTTGTAGAAGCCGATCATCAGACCGTTTTTCACGTCCTGGTATGTGGCATATCCCTTGCCGTCGTATTCTTTGTCGCGGAAGATACGGATAACCTGTACGTTGGACGAAGTGGCTTCCTTGTCGGTGGCCAGACAGAAATAGGTTTCGTCATGGGAAGGAATTTCAAAAAACGGACGTGGTTCCGGATTAGGGATAACGGGAATGGACGAAAAGACTTTCTTTATCTTTTCCTCCATATTCTTGATGTCGAAGTCTCCTACGATAGCAATGGCTTCCAAGTCCGTGCGGTACCATTTGTGGTAAAAGTCGCGCAAGGTTTCGGGCTTGAACGTCCGGATGACATCCATGTCGCCGATGACATCGCGCTCGGCATATTTCGAGCCTTTGTAGAGTACAGGTCTTTTCTGGTTATAGATACGGGTTGCGCTGTTGTTGCGCGTACGCCACTCCTCGGTGATGACCCCACGTTCCTCGTCGATGTCTTTCGGGTCGAGGGTCAGGTAATAAGACCAGTCGTGCAGAATAAGCAGGCACGTGTCCGTCAGGCTTTCGTCTGCCATCGGCACATCGCTGATGTTATAAACCGTTTCGTTCTGTGTGGTGTAGGCATTCAGGTTTCCACCGAAAGAGATTCCATGACGTTCGAGTGTGGAAATCATGCTGTTGCCCGGGAAGTTCTTACTGCCGTTAAAGGCCATGTGTTCCAAAAAGTGGGCCAAGCCGTCCTGATCGTCATTCTCAAGCAATGCGCCTGCGTTGCGGATGATGAAGAAACTGGCCCGGTCTTTAGGTTCTTCGTTATGCCGGAGGTAATAGGTGATACCGTTCGGTAGCTTGCCGATCAGGACATTCGGGTCTGCCGGAAGTTTCTTGTTCCAGTCGATGGGTTGTGCATACCCTATCAGGCTGAGAAACAGGAATGACAGCAATAGAATTTTTTGTTTCATAATTTAAAAGTATAAAATCAGACTGTATGAGCAGTCTGTGATTAAGATTTCTGATTGTCTTTGTTACGGATTTCCACCCTTCGGATTTTGCCACTGATGGTTTTGGGCAGTTCGTCTACAAACTCGATGACTCTCGGGTATTTATAAGGTGCAGTGACTTGCTTGACGTGGTTTTGCAGGGTCTTGACCAAATGTTCTTTGTCTACATCCTTATAGTCTTTTGCCAATACGATGGTAGCTTTTACGATTTGTCCGCGAATCTCGTCGGGTACGCCTGTGATGGCGCATTCCACTACGGCAGGATGCGTCATCAATGCGCTCTCCACCTCGAAGGGGCCGATGCGGTAGCCGGAACTTTTGATGACATCGTCTACCCGTCCTACAAACCAGAAATACCCGTCTTCGTCCTTCCAGGCTACGTCGCCTGTATAATATATACCGTCATGCCATACTTCACGGGTGAGATCCGGGTTGCGGTAGTATTCCTTGAACAATCCCAATGGTTTGCCCTGGGAGGTACGGATGACTATCTGACCCTGCTCGCCCGGTGCGGCCGACGTACCGTCTGTCTTGAGCAAGTCTACTACGTATTCCGGATTGGGCACTCCCATGGAACCCGGTTTGGGTTCCATCCAGGGGAAAGTGGCGATGGTCAGGGTCGTTTCCGTCTGTCCGAAGCCTTCCATCAGTTTGATGCCTGTCAACTTGCGGAAGGTTTCGTATACGGCCGGATTCAGTGCCTCGCCTGCGATCGTGCAGTATTGCAGGGAAGAAAGGTCGTAATGCGTCAGATCCTCCCGAATCAGGAAGCGGAAGACGGTGGGAGGAGCGCAGAGCGATGTGATATGATAATTTTGTATCATTTGCAGGATGTCGGCCGGATGGAACTTTTCATGGTCGTATACGAAAACCGTAGCTCCGGCAATCCATTGGCCGTACAGTTTTCCCCACACGGCCTTTCCCCATCCCGTGTCGGCCACGGTCAGATGCAGGCTGTCTTCGTGCAGGTTATGCCAATAACATCCGGTCGCGATATGTCCGAGCGGATAGGTGAAATCATGAGCCACCATCTTCGGTTCACCGGTAGTTCCCGAAGTGAAATACATCAGGGATATGTCGTCGTTCCGGTTGGGATGTTCCGGTTTGACAAACGGCGCGGCTCCTAAAACGCCTTTCTGAAAGTCTTCAAAACCATGGGGCACGATCGGTCCGGCCGAGACGAGGTGTTTGACGGAGGGTGAATAGGGGAGAGCGTCTTTGACGTGGTTCAGGATAACTTCCTCACCAGCACAGACAATCATTTTGATGTCAGCGGCATTGTTACGGTAGATAATGTCTTTTCCGGTCAGCAAATGGGTGGCCGGGATAGCCACAGCTCCAATCTTGTGTAAGGCAATGATGGAGAACCAAAATTCATACCGGCGTTTTAATATAAGCATGACCATGTCTCCGTGTCCGATGCCTAACGATTGGAAATAAGAAGCCGTGCGGTCGGTGTAGTCTTTCAGTTCGGAAAAAGTGAAATCGTGGTGTACGCCGTGGTCGTTCGTCCAACATAAGGCTATCTTGTCCGGGGCTTCTGCGGCCCATGCATCTACTACATCGTATCCGAAATTGAAGTTCTCCGGTACTTTTACATGGAAATTTTGGATGAAGTCGTCTTGCGACGTGAACGTCGTTTGACTTAAAAATCTCTCCAGCATAATCTTTTTCTTAAAGTCTAAAAAGTCGCAATATGTACTTAATTGGGTACAAAGGTAATAAATAATGGTCTATTTAGTCCTTGTCCCGTTGGAAAAATAACATGTAAATTCGGTTTACAGTGTATATTTGCCGGTCTGAAGTCAGGCCAAGTCCACTACGGTGATGCCTGCCCCTCCGAACTGTACGTGCTCGTCCTTGAAATCTTTTACACCGGGCACCGTGTGCAGATACTGGCGAATCAGCGTGCGTAAGATGCCCGAACCTGTTCCGTGCAGGATGCGTACCCTGGATATTCCCAATAATATGGCATCGTCGATGAAATAAGTGACGGCATGGATGGCTTCGTCCCCCCTCATGCCCCGTACGTCGATGTCCTGCTTGAAATTCAGTTTTTTCTCGTACACGCTGTCTTGCGTCTGTTTGCTGACGAAAGTGGCGGCCTGGTTCCGTGCCGGGGGCTCGGGGGCTGCGGCACGTTCCAGCCGTTCCGGTTTCACGTTGGTGCGCATCATGCCGAAAGTGACGATGGCGTTCTTTCCGTCTATTTCCTCTATCGTGCCTACGGTGGTCTGCCCTTTGATGCGTACGGTCTCGCCGGGTTGCAGGGGACGGTTGCGTTCTTCCGCTTCCCGTGCGGCTTGCAGCAAGGCATCGGGCTGTGCTTTCCGCATGGCGGCTTCGGATGCTTTTTTCTCTTTCCGTTCGGCCTGTCTTTTTTTCCGTTCCTGCAGTTGTTGCATTTTACGGGTTATCTTGTCCGCTTCGTGTTGCTTTTCGATGTCGTCCAAAGTCTTTTTAAAATCATCCAATTCCTGGCGTACGTTGCGGGTCTTTTCTTTTTCAGCCTGTGCCTCCCTGATGGTTTTAATGGTGTTCTCTATCTTGGCATTCGATTCCCGGAGCAGTTGTTCGGCATCTTCTTTGGCTTTGCGCAAGATTTCTTTCCGGCTGCGTTGCAACTCTGCGATTTCCGTTTCGTAACGGGCTATGGTTTTCTCCATTTCCTTTTCCCGGAGGTGGATGTTCTGCCGTTTGTTTTCCCAATACCGCTTGTCTCTTACGATGTCTTGCAGGTACTTGTCCGCGTTGATGTACTCTTTGCCCACCAATTCGGAAGCATCGGCTATTACTTCCTCCGGAATACCTATCTTGCGGGCGATTTCCACGGCGAAAGAACTGCCCGGATTGCCGATTTGCAGTTGGAACAGGGCCTGCATGTGTTGGCGGTCGTAGAGCATGGCCCCGTTCACTACGCCCTCATGGTCCTCGGCGAAGTGTTTCAGGTTTTGGTAATGTGTCGTGATGATGCCGAAGGTCTTTTTTTGGTTGAACCGTTTCAGGACGGCTTCGGCTATGGCGCCGCCGATTTGCGGTTCCGTGCCGCCTCCGAATTCGTCGATGAGCAGAAGACTGGTGCCACAGCAAGCTTTCATCATGTTTTTCATGTTGAGCAAATGGCTGGAATAGGTGCTCAAGTCGTCCTCTATGCTCTGTTCGTCCCCGATGTCGATGAAGATGCTACCGAAAATGCCGGTGCGTGAGTTTTCCCCGATAGGAACGGGAAGTCCGCATTGCAACATGTATTGGATGAGGCCTACGGTCTTCAGGCATACGGATTTTCCGCCCGCGTTGGGGCCGGAGATGATGAGAATACGCTGATGCCCGTTCAGTTCGATGTCGAGCGGCACGATTTTTTTCCCGTGACGGGTCAGGGACAGGTATAGCAAGGGATGACGGGCCAGCGTCCAGTCTATCAGCGGTGCCCCTTTGATGTCCGGTGTCGTGGCATTGAATTGGCGGGCCAGTCCGGCTTTGGCATGGATGAAGTCTATTTCGGCCAGAAATTCGTAGGATTGCAGGATTTCCTGATAATGAGGCCGGACCTCAGCCGTGAATTCCTGTAATATGCGTATGATTTCCCGTCGTTCTTCCCCCTCCAGTTCACGGATGCGGTTGTTGGCTTCCACCACTTCGGCCGGTTCGATGAAGACCGTACGCCCCGTGGCGGATTCGTCGTGGACGATTCCTTTTATTTTCCGTTTTAAAGCCGGTGCCACAGGAATGACCAAGCGTCCGTCGCGCATGGTGGGAGTGACATCCTTGTCCACCACGCCGTCTTGTTGCGCGTTCCGCAAGATGGCGTGCAGTGTGCGCGAGATTCCGCTTTCGGCAGCGACAAGTTCGCGGCGGATGCGTAACAGTTCGGCGGATGCCGAGTCTTTGATTTTGCCGTATTTGTCGAGTATGCTCTCAATGCGGCGCACCAGTTGAGGGTAGACGGAGACCCCTTGCGTCAGACGGCGTAAGGCCGGATAGGGGACGGAGGCATCATCGTCGGGGCGGTTTTCCTCCGTGCCGTTATCTTCTTCGGTATCCTTGTTGAGAAACCGTACGATGTTGATAATCGTGCAAAGCGAGCGTTTCAGATCGAACAGTTCCGTCTCGTCGAGATAAGTACCTTCTATTCTGATGCGTTTGATGGCCGGGCGTACATCATAGAAATCCTGCTCCGGAAAATCCTCTTCTCCTTCCTGAATGCGCAGGAATTCCCGTGTCTGCTCTTGCAATTCGCGCAATAGATGCAAATCCGTCAGGAATTTCATCTGTCCGACGCGCTCTATGCCAAGCGTACTCAGGCAATGTCCCGTCAATAAAGTACGTATCTCGTCAAATCCTATTTTCTGTTCAAAATTCTGTGGATAAATCATATTTCATTTGGATTAGCGGGTGCAAAGTTAAGAAAAAGCGGCATAAAAGTTTCTTTGTCCGGGGCTTTTCTGTCTTTCTCCGTTGCAAGTGTCAGTGGAGAGTATTATAAGTCTGTTATAGGATAGTTTTAATGTTATTCAGAACACTCTTTGTGAATAATCAGGTCAGTTTATAAGAATGAAGATATTTATTTTGCAATCGGAAAATAACAGTAGAAAATGGAAAGTGACGTATTGTTAGTTAGTGATGATTTTATGATAGTACGTGAGAAGGATGCTCTCATGTATGGCTTGGAGGCTGGGAGGAATCTGTCTCGGATGACGTCAGATACGATAAAAGTAGAATGGGTGATTGTTACTATTGTCGTTTCGGGAGAAGCCGAATGTACCATCAATGGAAAGAATTATAACGTCAAGGCTCACGATATAATCATGTCCTTACCCAAAGACATATTGGAACGGCAGAAAAAGACGGATGATTTGTCTGTAAACAGTCTTTGTATCTCTCGTTCTTTATTTCAAAAAGCCATTTCATTTTCTTCATATAATTGGGATGTGGTTTCATTTCTGATAGCTCATCCGGTACTGTCGCTCACGGATATGGAATATACTTGTTTATCATTGTATTATTCTTTGATATCTGTCAAGATTGGGGATAAGAACAAATTGGGATATAGGGAATCCATGCAGTGTCTGTTGAAATCGTTTATGTGTGAATTGTATGGCGTGATAGGACGTTATATTTCGGTCGGTGCGGTCAATTACTCTCAAGGACATAATCTGTTCAAAGGATTTTTGGATTTGCTTACATCGGTCTATCCTAAGCCTCGTTCCGTATCTTTTTATGCGGAGACATTGAATGTAACGTCTAAGTATCTGTCTTCTGTCTGTAAAGCGACTTGTGGCGAGACGGCTTCGATGCTGATTCATAAAGCGGTGACGAAAGACATCGCGGATTTGTTGTCTTATTCAAACAAAAGCATTAAGGAAATTATGGTGGAGTTGGATTTTCCTTCTCTTTCTTTCTTCGGCAAATATGTGAAAAAGCATTTTGGTGTCGGGCCTAAAGAATATCGCTCCAAACGTTTATCCTAATACGACGTCCAGAATCATCATTAATACGAAGCCCAGTGCAAAACCTACCGTTCCTACGTTGGAATGTTTTCCTTGAGAAGCCTCCGGAATCAACTCCTCTACGACCACATAAATCATTGCGCCAGCGGCAAACGACAGTAAATATGGCAATATGGGGGTGATGTAGGCTGCCAACAGAATCGTCAGGATAGCTCCGATAGGTTCTACGACGCCGCTCAATGTACCGATGCCGAAAGCGCGCAATCTGCTGTTTCCCTCACTACGCAGAGGCATGGAGACAATGGCGCCTTCCGGGAAATTCTGTATGGCGATTCCCAAAGATAAAGCCAATGCACCGGCCATGGGAAGATAAGTGCTGTGTTCCATGGCGGCGGCTAATGCTACTCCTACAGCCATTCCCTCCGGAATATTGTGCAAGGTGACGGCCAATACCAACATGCTTGTCCGTGACAATTTGCTGTGCGGTCCTTCGGGTGAAGGGCTGCCTAAATGGAGATGCGGAGTGATCCGGTCCATCAGCAAGAGAAATGCAATACCCGCTATGAAGCCGCTTACGGCCGGGATAACCCGGGTAGCATCTTCCGTACCGCTCATTTCTATAGAAGGTATCAGCAGCGACCATACGGAAGCCGCTACCATGACACCGGAAGCGAATCCCAATAAGGTTTTCTGCACTAAGTCCGGCATTTGTTTTTTCATCAGAAAAACGCAGGCGGCACCTAAAGTAGTACCGGCAAAAGGTAATAATAATCCTATGATTAGTCCGTCCATAATTTTATATTTGTCGTTTGTGGGTATTATTCCAACGTGATTTCACCGGCCAGGTTGGTATTCATGAGACGCCTGACCTCTTCGGGGGGCAGGTCATGGCCCAAAAGAAACATCAATTTGGTCAATGCGCATTCCGGGGTGCTGTCATATCCGCTGATCACTCCGGCTTCCAGTAGCTGACGGCCTGTTTCATAACGTTCCATTTCTACACTTCCCGACTGGCATTGGGTGATGTTGATAATAATGATGTTGCGTTCTGCAGCTTCTTTGATGAGTTTGATAAACCAGGGTTTCTGTGGGGCGTTGCCCGAACCGAATGTTTTCATAACTACGGCTTTCAATCCTTTAATGTTGAAGACAGAAGTAATGATGCTTTCCTGTATCCCCGGAAACAGCGTGAGAACCACTACATTGGTATCGAACAGGTAGTGTGCCTTCAGGGGGCGTGACGCGTCAGGCCGGCGTATGCGTTCCGGTTTGATTTTAATGTCGATGGCACTATGCCCCAGACACGGATAATTATACGACTTGAAAGCATTGAATTTCTCTGCATTGATTTTCGTGGTACGGTTGCCCCTCATCAAGTCTCTTTCGAAGTAGATACAGACTTCCGGCACCATGGCCGTACCGTCCGGATGTTTGGCCGCAGCAATCTCTATGGCGGTAATCAGGTTTTCTTTGCCGTCTGTCCGCAACATACCCATCGGAAGTTGTGAACCGGTCAATACAACCGGTTTAGACAGGTTTTCCAACATAAAACTCAATGCAGAAGCCGTATAAGCCATGGTGTCAGTTCCATGTAGAATGACAAAACCATCGTATTGTTCGTAATTCCGTTCTACAATTCGTGCCAATCTTGCCCAATGGTAAGGTTCCATATCGGAAGAGTCAATGGGGGGATCGAAAGAATAGGTGTTGATATGATAATTAAAACGTTTCAACTCCGGAACGAAGTTCAGCAAGTGGTCGAAGTTGAAGCTTTCCAATGCTCCTGTTTCCGGGTTTTCTATCATTCCGATAGTTCCACCTGTATAAATCAGCAATACGGAGGGGGCAAAGTCTGTCATATATCCATGGTTTTGCGGTTCATTTGCAAATATAACGATAAATTCTGGATTTTGAGGTGGAGTGAATAGCTTTTGTTCGTGTTTCCTAAAAAATCTTAAACTTGGAAAGTTTTCCGTTGGAAATTTGTTTCGCTGTAAATTAAAGGCGTTCTTTGCAAAAAGTTTCTATTGGAAAATAATGATAATATAAAATAAAAAGGAAGAATATGAAGTATGTAATTGTGGGAGGAGTGGCTGGTGGTGCGACTGCGGCTGCCCGGATTCGTAGAAATACGGAAAAAGCGGAAATAATTTTGTTTGAAAAGGGAGAATATATATCGTATGCCAATTGCGGTTTACCTTATTATATAGGTGGAGTGATTCGTGATAGAGAGCGGCTTTTCGTGCAAACTCCGGAGGCTTTTGCACGTCGTTTCCGTGTGGATGTCCGTACAGTATCCGAGGTGACGGCAATAGATGTACGTCGAAAAGAAGTTACGGTAAGAACATCTGACGGTCGGGAATATGTGGAAACTTACGACAAACTCTTGCTTTCGCCCGGAGCCTCCCCGGTACGTCCTCCTTTGACAGGTATCGACAGCCGTGGAATCTTTACGTTGCGTAATGTACAAGACACCGACCGTATAAAAGATTACGTACGACAACATCAGGTCAGACGTGCACTTATCGTAGGTGGCGGTTTCATCGGTTTGGAGATGGCTGAAAATTTGCAACATACAGGGGCAGAAGTGGCTGTGGTGGAAATGGCAGCTCAGGTCATGGGGCCTATAGATTTTTCTATGGCGGCTTTAGTGCATGAACATCTGTTGCAGAAAGGGGTGAAGCTTTATTTGGAACAGGCGGTGGAATCTTTTGAGGAAACCACTTCCGGAGTGACGGTAAAGTTCAAGTCCGGTATCACGATAGAGACGGATTTGGTGATTCTTTCCATTGGGGTACGTGCTGAGACATCGTTAGCCTCCGCTGCAGGATTGGAATTGGGAGAGATGAAAGGAATCCGGGTGAATGAGTATTTGCAGACATCGGATGAATCGGTGTATGCGGTCGGTGATGCGATAGAATTTCCTCACCCGCTGACAGGTAAGCCTTGGCTGAATTTCTTGGCAGGTCCTGCCAACCGCCAGGCACGTATTGTGGCCGACAATATGGTGTTCGGCAATAAAGTAAAATATGAAGGGGCAGTCGGAACAGCCATTGCCAAGGTGTTCGACCAGACCGTGGCTTCAACAGGTCTCCCGGCCAAACGTTTAATACAGTTTGGGATACCTTATCTTTCGGCTACGATACATTCAGGTTCTCATGCCGGATATTATCCCGGTGCCTTGCAGATGGCTATAAAGATTACGTTTTCTCCCGATGGAGGCAAACTTTACGGAGCACAAATCGTCGGTTATGACGGTGTGGATAAGCGGATAGATGAATACGCTATGGTCATTAAGCGCGGAGGTACAGTGTACGATTTGATGGAGTTGGAGCACGCTTACGCTCCACCTTTCTCATCAGCCAAGGATCCGGTGGCGGTATCAGGCTATGTGGCCGGGAACATATTGAACGGGAAAATGAATCCGCTTTATTGGAGGGATTTAAAAACGGCTGATTTGAACCGCGTGACATTGGTGGACGTGCGTACGCCCGACGAATATGCACTGGGAGGGATAGACGGCGCGGTGAATGTACCGTTGGATGAGTTGCGGGAACGTTTTGCAGAGTTACCTCTCGATAAACCAGTGTGGGTGTATTGTGGTGTAGGCTTGCGTGGTTATTTGGCCTCTAATATCCTAAAAGAAAATGGATATGATGTGAGGAATCTGATAGGAGGGCTTAAGACCTATAAAGCGGCTGTAACTCCGGTTTGTATTCCTGGTGCGCCTGAAGACGTTTGTGTTCGGAAATCGAGTAACGCGTGTTGTGTAAGTCAGGAGGAAAAGGTGCCGGTTGCCCGTATTGTCCGAATAGATGCTTGTGGTATTCAATGTCCCGGTCCTATTCTGAAATTGAAAAAGAGTATGGAGCAATTGCAATCTGGTGAATGTTTGGAGATACGTGCTACGGATGCCGGTTTTCCCCGTGATGCCGAAGCCTGGTGCCGGATGACAGGAAACCGTTTTGTTTCTGCTCAAACCGAAAATGGTACATACATAGTCAGAGTTGAGAAAGCGACACCTTGTGCGATGGAGGTTTCACATCCGGTCTCGACGGCAAAAGGTAAGACTTTTATTCTGTTCAGTGATGATTTGGATAAGGTTTTAGCCACTTTTGTTTTGGCTAACGGTGCTGCGGCTACCGGAGAGAAAGTGACCATTTTCTTCACTTTCTGGGGATTGAATGCCATTAAAAAGACAGAAAAGCCAAAAGTGAAGAAAGATTGGTTTGGAAAGATGTTCGGCGTGATGTTGCCATCCGATTCCATGAAACTGAAACTTTCAAAAATGAATATGGGAGGCATGGGAGCACGGATGATGCGTCATATCATGAAACGTAAAGGCATTGATTCTTTAGAGTCATTACGCCGGCAGGCCATTGAAAACGGAGTGGAATTCATAGCCTGTCAAATGTCGATGGATGTGATGGGGGTGAAAAAGGAAGAGTTGTTGGACCATGTGACGATCGGCGGAGTAGCTACGTATATGGGACGTGCCGAAGAGGCTAATGTAAACTTGTTTATTTAGCGCTGCAATGGAGAAAATCAAATGTATTTGTGTCATGAGGGACCTTTATCGTTCTTTGGCTTTGTTGGAAACCCGTTTGTCGGAAACATACGGTTTATCATTGAATGAGGCGATGGTCCTGTGTAGCATTGGGGAAGAAACCGTGATGGCAGGCGTGGTTGTGGAACGTACGGGACTGACGGCCTCACATGCTTCCAAAATGATACGTTCGGTAGAAGAAAAAGGCTTGTTGGTTCGAACTTTGGGGGAGAAAGACAAGCGCCAGATGTATTTTGCCCTGACTGATAAGGCCAAGGAGAAGTTGGAAGACATCCGAAAGCATGGAATAGAGATCCCAGATTTACTGCTTCCTTTCTTCCAGTAAGAGACGGAACATATCTGAAAATCCCCATGGCCGGTTAGGACCATGGGGATTTTCAGATGTCCGAATTCTTTTCAGAACAACAATTTTACAATGGCATATCCACCGAATACCAGCCAGACATAGAGGATGCCGGCCAGATAGAAAGGTTTGGCTCCGGCTTGTTTGAATTTGTCTATGCTGGTTTCTGCACCGAGTGCCGTCATGGCCATGGTAAGTAAGAACGTGTCCACGTTATTGATGAACCCTATGCCTGCCTGCAAAGTTTCCTGAGGAATGAAAGTGGCAGATTGTAACAGGGAATTAATACCGATGACGACCAAAAAATAAAAAGCGAACCAAGGTATTGTGATTTTACTCTTTCCGGTTATGCCTTTATTTTTTTGTTTTCCGGAGAGGCATACACTCATGATGACCAAAACAGGCGCCAACAGCATGACGCGTATCATTTTGGTGATGGTGGCGGCATCTGCCACATTGCCTCCCGCAGCATCGATGGCGTTACCCGCTCCGACTACATGAGCTACTTCGTGCAGGGTTGAACCTATATATACGGCTATGGCTTGGTCGCTCAAGCCGTCCAACCATCCGGCACGGTACATGATGGGATAGAGGAACATGGAAAGTGTTCCGAATATCACCACGGTGGATACGGCGACCGCAGTCTTGTGGGCTTCGCAGCGCACAACCGGTTCGGCTCCCAGTACGGCTGCAGCTCCACAGATGGCGCTACCGGTAGAAGTCATTAAAGCTGTCTGGCTGTCCACTTTGAGTAATTTTCCCATTAATATTCCTAAGGCCAATGTACCGGCGACGATAATCAAATCAGCCGTAATGGCCGGTAGTCCTATGGCCAGTACCTGTTGAAAAGTCAGCTTGAAGCCGTAGAGTACTACGCCTGTGCGCAAGATTTGTTTGGAACAAAACTTGATTCCCGGAACCCATGTCTCGGGCAGTTTGTTGCGTAAGCTATTGGCATATAGCATGCCTAAAATGATACCGACAATCAGCGGGCTGAAGGAAAGTTGTTTGACGAACTCGAATTCTGCAATGTAAAAGGCAGAAAACGAAAATAAAACGATAAGTAAAATTCCATGCAGGACTTCTCCTTTGTTTTCCTTAAACATAAATCAGTGAAAATGTTAGTTATAAAATAATAAGGGTTATCCGTTTGCAAAGATACGATAAAAATATTGCAGCACGTAGATTTATATACATATTTTAGTATTGTCAGGGATTCGACAAAAACGCCGATGCTTGTATTTATGGCATCGGCGTTTTTTAGTTTAAAGGTGGGGCGGGTATTTATCCGAATTTGAACATAATGTCTTCTTCTTCATCCGACACCCAGAATGTAGAGTCCTTTTTTTGAATGAAAATGTTGTTTTCACGGGCCAGCCAACCAACGGCCAGTGCCGTGTCTTCTACACTGAGTTCTAACTTCCCTGCCAGGTCTTGTAGGGTGATTTCACGCGTTTCTTTCAGGATACGCCAGACTTTTCCGGCATTGGTCCCAATTTCTGTTTTGTACATAATTTATTGAATTAGTGTTGGTATAATGTACCCGCTGCTTTCTTATACTTGACGTAACTCAGGTATAGTTGGTAGTGGGCGTTTACTTGGGTCTCGTATGCTTGTTGCCAAAGGGCTTGTGCCTCCAAATGGTCGGATAGGGATTCCAATCCAACGGTATATTGGCTATGGCTTACTTTCCGATTTTCTTCTGCCTGCTCCAAGGAGCGGTCTGCAATTTGACATTCCATTTTGGCTTCATCCAGGTTGTGTGCTGCTTGCGTCAGTTCGAGAAGCATTTGTTCGTTCAGATTTTCTTTTTCCAGCCGGGTCTGTTCCAATTTGGCTTTGGCTGCCCGGACTTTATTGGAACGTTCACCGAAATGATACAATGGGAGACTCACGTTCAGCAAGACGGAAAAACTGCCGTCTTTGAAGAAGTTTTCGTCGTTTAGTTCAAAGCCGTGCAGGTAGTTGAATGAGCCTTGCAATCCGACTTTGGGCATTAGTTCGCTGCGGTTCAGCTTGATTTGTTGCCGTGCCATGTCTTCCTGTTTGTCGAGTAGTGCATATTCCGGGCGTGCAGAGATGTCGGAGATTTGTATTTCCATTCGTTGCTCAATTTCTGGGAAATCTTCTGAAATACGGATGGGGGTATCTAACGGTTTGCCTATCAGATGACAGAGATTCATGGTAGCCAGCCGGAGGGCGTTATCGGCTTTGCGGACGGCAAGTTCACTTTCATTGAGTTTGACTTGGACTTTGAGTACGTCGTTACGCGGCTTCAGGCCGTGACGGTGTGCACTTTCTACATTGTTCAAAAGTTCTGTGAGGACGGTTTGGTATTTTTCTGCCACTTTTTTCATCTCTTGTGCTTTTACCATCGAGGCGTAGGCATCATCTGTTTTCACGATGACTTGGGTGGCCGTCAGTGTTTCATTGATTTGTGCCATTTCGTTTCCCAATACAGACATCCGGTAGGCTGCTTGAATCTTTCCGCCCATATAGAGTGGTTGTTCCAATTGTATGCCGCCCAGAAACATCGGTCCGATTTTATAGTCGAGGTTTATACCCGGGAAGAAGGCGAATTGTTGGAGTTGTCCCGTGGAAGAGAATATGGGGAGTTGTCCGCTTCCGGAACTGTATCCACCGTTGGCGGTGCTATACAAGCCGGTGGCATTGGCAGTTAAATTAGGAAAGAAATTTCCTTTATAACTTTTCATCGTGTAGCGTGCACTCTCCGTCTGTTGGAAAGAAGCTGCCATTTCTTTGTTATGAGTCAAAGCCATTTCCCTACATTGTTTCAGGCTTAATGTCTCTTGTGCACGAAGTTGGGGAATGAGACATGTTATATATAGGATAGAAATGATGATCTTTTTCATGCGTCAGTCTGTTTGATGTGGAAGAATAAAGCATAAAGTATAGGAATAAATAAGAGGGTAATGAGTGTGCCGAACAACAGGCCGCCCATAATGGAAGCTGCCAATGAGCCGAACATGGAATCCGTCAACAGGGGAATCATACCCAGAATCGTGGTAAGCGAAGCCATCATGACCGGTCGCAACCGGCTTTGTGCACTGTCGATGAGTGCTGTGGTAGGTTCTGTCCCCCGGTTGAGCTGCAATGTGATTTCGTCCATCAGTACAATTCCGTTTTTAATAAGCATACCGATAAGTCCCAAGGTACCTACGATGGCAACAAAGTTGAAGGTCTTTCCGGTTATGAGCATGACCGCTACGACACCGACTAATATGAAAGGCAGACAGCAGAAGATGATAAGCGGTTTCCGGTAGTCTTTGAATAACATAATCAGGATGGTAATCATGAGGATGATGGCGAAAGGGAAGTTGCGGAACAAATACTCCATAGACTGGTTGTTGGCCGCTTTTTCTCCTTGCCATTCCAAACTATAACCTTCTGGAAGAACGATCTGTTCTATTAAAGGGGCGATGCTTTGCCAAGCCTTTTCCGTTTCTATTCCCGGAGCCGGAGAACATTGTACGCTTTGGCTACGTTGTCCGTTATAACGTGGAATGACCGGATCTTCCCAACGTATATCTACTTTTTTGCTGATTTGCTTTAATGGCGTACTGCCCATCAGGCTTTCCACGAGTTCTTCTTTTGACAAGGTTCCGGATTTCAGTTTCACCATGGTTTCCTCGTTGAGGAGCCCGTTCAGCGAAGGTAAGGAAGAAAACACTTGGGCGTTGTTCAGGTCTTCTATAGGTTTCCCTTTTTCGTTTAGGCAACGTAGGTAAATGTTGTCCCGATGAATACCTTGATAAAATGAACCGATGGGAATGCCGCTGGTTGCTGTAAGTAATGACATGCTGACATCATTTCGGCTTAATCCTAATGTACGTGCAGCCGGTTGGTCGTATTCGATTGTGAGTACCGGTATTTGCGGATCCCAGTTGGTGGTGATAAGTCTTACCTCCGGACTTTTTTCCATGATGACCCGTGCACTGTCGGCCAGCCTGTGAAGTACGGCTGGATCCGGACCCAAGAATTGTGCTTCGATAGGATATTTCTTGAACATCAGATTGTAGCGTTTCATCTTGACATAAGCGTCAGGATAGTGGGCTGTCAGGTAGTCTTGAATCTCGTCCATGTGATTTTCCAACTCTTCCGGTGAGGTGAAATCGATAATCAATTCTCCGTACGATAATGAGGGGTTGGCAATGCTGCGCACCAAATTATAACGGCCGGGAGTTCCTCCTACTGAACGGGTTACGTGCGTGATTTCTTTGCGGCTTTTCAGGTAGGTTTCTATCTCTTCCAGGTCATGTGCCACACGGGATGAGTTGGTACCTTCTGGTAATTTGTATTCCATATACATTTGGTTATACACCATGTCGGGGAAGAAACCTTGCCGCATGTAACGGTAGCCCCAGGCTGACAATCCTAACAAAGCAATCATGGACAGCACAAAGCTCCAGCGGTGGTGCAGGCCGAAAGAGAGTGACTTACGCAAAAGGGCATACGGCCAACCCTTGTAAACCCGTTTGCCGGAGACGTTTTGCTCTACTTCCGGATGAAGACGGCGTTCGGCCATTAAGGGGACATGCACCAAGGCCAGCACCCAACTTAATAATAAGGATACGGCCAGAACGATAAATAAGTCTCGCGTGTAGACGCCAGCCGTGTCAGGAGACATGAAGATGGGGAGGAAAGCGATAATGGCTATCAGTGTAGCTCCCAATAGAGGCATTGATGTTTGCCGTCCGATGGCCGTCATGGCTTCCATTCTGTTTTTCCCGGCTTTCAGGTCTACCAGGATGCCGTCTACGATGACGATGGCATTGTCTACAAGCATCCCCATCGCCAATACGAATGCTGCTAATGACACACGTTGCATGGTGCCATCCATGGTTTCCAGAAATAAGAAGGAACCGAATACTGTGACGATTAAGCTGATTCCGATAATCAATCCGCTTTTGAATCCCATGGTCAGCATGAGGATGAACACTACGATAATGACAGATTCGACCAGATTGACGACGAAAGTTCCTAAAGAATCTCCGACACGTTCCGGTTGATAGAATACTTTATGATAGTCAACTCCTGCCGGCAAACGTTTGTCCTTCAGTTGGGATAGTTCCTTTTCAACGGCACTTCCCACTTTGACGATATCCGATCCTGTGGAAGCTGCTATCAGGATACCGATGGAACGTTCGCCGTCGTAGAACATCTCATTCCGTGTGGGCGATTCGTAATTTTTTTCGATGCGGGCAATGTCTCGTAGGCGAAGTTGGTCGTCGTCATGTCCTTGTATGAGCATGTTGCCGATGTCTTCCACTGTTTGGAACTTATTGTTTACCGTAACACGGATACGGTTGTCTCCATTTTCGTAATATCCGGTGTAAGTGGTTTGGTTCTGTCCATTTAGAGTTGCCAACACTTCAGCCGGTTTTACACCGAGGTTGGCCATACGGTCTTGTAGTAGAGATATGTTGATACATTCCGGTCGCTTGCCATACAGTTCTACGCGGTCAATCCCTTTCAGTACAGTGAGTTCCCGTTTGATGAGCTCTGCATAGTCGGACAGCTCACGATCGCTCAGACCGTCTCCGGTGAGGGCATAAAACATGCCGTATACATTTCCGAAATCATCTTTTACTATCGGTGCGGAGGCTCCGGCGGGCAACGTATTCCGTACGTCTTCTACTTTGCGTCTGAGAAGATCCCAGTATTGTTCCACTTCGTCGTCCTTGACGGTGGTCAGCAGTTCCACTTGAATGAGTGAGAGGTCGTTATAAGAATAACTTTCTATGTTGTCAATGCCTCCCATGTTACGGATATTTTTTTCCAAAACATCGGTCACTTCTAGTTCTACCTGGTGGGCGGAAGCACCGGGATAAGTGGTGACAATCATGGCCGTTTTGACTTTGATTTCGGGATCTTCCAATTTACTCATTTCGTAGCATGACCATGCTCCGCCGACCAAAAGAACCGCAATAAAGAAATAGACCAGATTACGGTTTTTAAAAGCCCATTTGCTGATGTCTGTCATAACAATCCTCCGATATTGGTTTTACTGACGGCCGGTAGGGGCATTACGCTTTCTCCGTCTTGAATGTGATGGATGCCCGAAGAGACGATGAGGTCTCCCGGTTTGATTTGTGCCGAAATGATAGTCGCTCTGCCGTCGGTTTGTAGCCCGATGAGGGTTACGTTACGTTTATAAACTTTCTTTTGTGCGGCATCGTAAAGGAAAACATTTGTTTTGCCGTCTTCGTACAATATGGCGCTTCCCGGGATTGACATCGGGGCATTTTCTGCTGTATCGCAGAGGATGGTCACCATGGTGTTCATGCCGGGAGACGGTTGAGGCTGGTCGGTATCTTCCTGTCTTAGGCGCATGGTATACAATTGGTTGGCGTTGGCTTTCGGTATGATATAGAGTGGTTGAAGACTATAATGCTTGTCCGGATAGATATCGAATGTACAATAGTATTGTTTGAATTGCCCGCGGCGTATATATTCGGCAGCAGGCAGATTGATTTCCACTTCCGTCCGTCCGTCGCCGATCATGGTAATGACCGGCATGCCTGCACCTACTGTTTCGTAGGGTTCGAACAGATGTTTGTCTATATAGCCGTCAAAAGGTGCACACAATCGCGTGTAGGACAATTGGTCTTTATGGTGATTGTATTTGGCTGTGATTTGTTTTAGTCCATATTCTGCCTTGTCGTTTGCTGCCGGTGTGGTACCTCCGTCTTTGTAGAGAGCCATGACTCGTTCTGCCTCACTCTTCACTTGTAGGTATTCTGCCTCCGTGGCATCCAGTTGTATTTGGTAATCCGTAGGGTCGAGGTCTGCCAGGAGTTGCCCCTTTCGTACCCGTGCTCCGTCTTTTACGTATATTCTACGGATGGTTCCGCTGACTCTGAATGACAGGCTGGCGTCTTCCGCTGCCTTTACTTTACCCGGATATTGAAGGATACTCTGTTCGGCGGCGGAAATCACGGTGTCTGTTTTTACGGTTTGTAAACGACTACTTTCCTGTCGCGTGTGTGAGCAAGCTGTGAATAAAAAAAGGATAAATCCTCCTATGATAACATTAAACTTCTTCATAAAAATAGTTCTCTGGTTCTACATGCAAATATATCGGGTTTGTCGGATATTTGAAAGTTCTAAAGGGCTTATTTTTTGTCTGATTTGTATGTTTTTAACTACCGATGTGACTAAAGTTTTTCAGAATTATATTTATTTTGTTCCAATGAATAGTTTTATTAATAATTAAGGATGGAGCAAGCTATGATTCCTATACGGGTAAGCCGTTTGTCCGATTGGAAAATATATGGTTCTCAGTGGGGACATTTGCGTTCCACGCTTGATCGATGCGGTGTGTTCTTTTGTCGTGCGGGAGAAGTGGAATTGGAAATAGACAATACACCTTATATAATAAAGCCGGGAGATATTTGTTTTTATGTGGCTTCGGCTTTGGTACGCGTATTGCGTGTCGGTGGAGAAATAGACGGTGTCGTGGTAGAGGTGGATGTGGATTATATTTTGCCTATCAGTAATAAAGTGTTGAATGTACAGGATATTTTGTTCATGCGCGACCATCCTTGTATTACGCTGACAGATGCGCAGTGTCGGTATGTGGATAAGCTTCTGGAACTTTATATGCGTAGGATAAAAGAAGGAGATGGGCAAGTGGGCAGTTCCAAATGCCGTTCCTTGAAAGTCGAGTTGATCAAAGCCGGCGGGCAAGCATTATTTTATGAATTGCTGATGATATACTATACCAACCGGCCGATGCATCCTGTACAACGGACACAGAAAGATATTATTTTTCAACGTTTCATTGTTGATTTGTTCAATCATTACCGGGCAGAGCGCGAAGTTCTTTTCTATGCGGAAAGACAGAACCTCTCGGCACGTTACTTTTCTTCGGTTGTGAAAGAAAAGTCCGGGCGTAGTGTTTTGCAATGGATCATACAGATGGTGATTTCAGAAGCCAAACAGCTATTGGAGTGTTCGGAGTTGAGCATTAAGGAAATTGCAGTCAGGTTGAATTTCTGTACGCAATCGTTTTTTGGAAAGTATTTCAAGCAATATGTAGGTATGTCTCCGAAAGAATATCGTGAACGTTCTTTTTATCCTCGGAAAGAGGTTGTTTTTGACAATCAGTAAAATGGGTAAGGATATCCGTAATCCATATATCGGAGCGTTGGGGATTATGTTCTATTTTTGCAGGTGTAAAGAAATGAATCGACGAACGAAAAAAGTATTGGGTATGAAAACAAAATTCTTAGGAGTATTTCTCATGATGTGGGCGATGATAGGCTTGGAAGCTGGTGCACAGCATACGGCAAACGCGAAGAAAGTGTTGGTTGCGTATTTTTCATGGTCGGGGAATACGCGTAATTTGGCTCATCAGGTTCAAGAACTGACGGGTGGAGACCTTTTCGAGATAGAGACTGTAAAAGCGTATCCGGAAAAATACCGGTCGTGTACGGAGTATGCTAAGAAGGAAAAGGAGGCTGATGCGCGTCCGGCTTTGAAAAGCAAAGTCAAAGATATGGATGCCTATGACGTAGTTTATGTGGGTTTTCCGAACTGGTGGGGAACGGCACCAATGGCTATTTGGAGTTTTTTGGAGGGGTATGACCTGACTGGAAAAACGGTGATACCTTTCTGTACGCATGGCGGCGGTGGGGAGCAGAAATGCTTTAGTGATTTTGCCCGGCATGCGGGTAAAGCTGATTTGAAGAAAGGCTTTATTTGCCATGGCGGAACGGTGGGAGATGCTCGCCAGAAGGTGGAACGATGGTTGGAAGAAATCGGTATGAAATAGAAAGGGTTAAAAAAAGTGGTTATGAGATTGAAAAGAATCAGGCAAGTTGCGGCATGCGTCTGTTTTGTCCTTGTCACACTGTTATTTCTTGACTTTACGGGAATCGTGCAGGGATGGTTCGGATGGTTGGCCAAGATACAATTCATTCCGGCATTGTTGGCCTTGAACTTCGGAATGGTTGTAGCTTTGGTGCTGCTCACTTGCGTCTTCGGACGGGTGTATTGTTCCGTGATTTGCCCGCTCGGGGTGTATCAGGACGTGGTTTCCCGTATGAGAGGCAAGTACAAAAGGAACCGTTTCCGCTATTCTCCGGCTCTGTCATGGTTGAGATACGGGGTGTTGGCTTTGTTTGTGGCCGTTTGTGGTGCCGGACTTTGGGCCGGGGTAACTGGACTTATGGGGTGGGCAGGCCTGTTGGAGCCGTATAGTGCTTACGGACGTATGGCTTCCAATTTGCTGGCTCCTTTCTATCGTTGGGGAAACAATTTGCTGGCCTATATGGCCGAGCATATGGACAGTTATGCTTTTTATGAAGTGGAGGTCTGGATGAAAGGGCTTTCCGTGTTGGGCGTGGCTTTGCTGACTTTCGTTGTGCTGTCCGTGTTGGCTTGGCGGAACGGGCGTACTTATTGTAATACGATTTGTCCGGTCGGAACGTTGTTGGGTTGCCTGTCCCGTTATGCCTGGTTAAAACCGGTGATAGACACTTCAAAGTGTGTGAATTGCAATTTGTGCGAACGTAATTGCAAGGCATCGTGTATCCATATTAAGGAACATAAGATAGATTACAGCCGTTGCGTGGCTTGTATGAACTGCATAGACAAATGCCCTAAGGGAGCCATACGTTATGTCCGTCCGTCGGCTGTAGTCCAAGTGGCTCCGGAAAAGGGGGGACCGGATAATGGCCGCCGCAGTTTTCTGGCCGTAGCTTCATGGTTTGCGGCTGGTTCCTGGATAAGGGCGCAGGAAAAGAAGGTAGACGGTGGGTTGGCCGTGATAGAGGAGAAGAAGATTCCGGAGCGTAAGGTGTACTTAAAACCGGCGGGAGCGCAAGGGTTGCACAATTTCGCTTCGCATTGCACGGCCTGTCAGTTGTGTGTATCGGCTTGCCCCAATGATGTCTTGCGTCCTTCTTCTTCGATAGAAACGTGGATGCAGCCTGAAATGTCTTACGAACGCGGGTATTGCCGTCCGGAATGTGTAAGATGTACCGAGGTTTGTCCGAACGGTGCCATACGCCCCCTGACGGTGGCTGAAAAATCGTCCGTACAGATTGGTCATGCCGTGTTCGTATATGAGAATTGTGTAGTGAATACAGACGGAGTGGAATGCGGAAACTGTGCCCGCCATTGTCCGTCGGGTGCTATTCAAATGGTGCCGTCCGTGTCCGGAATTCCTGATTCTCCCCGGCTCCCGATCGTGAATGAAGAGCGTTGCATCGGTTGCGGAGCCTGTGAAAATCTTTGTCCGGCACGCCCGTTCAGTGCCATTTATGTAGAGGGACACGAGACCCATCGTTTCATTTAATCAAAGTGCTGCAACATGGAAAAGACTAAAAAAGATATGGACCGACGTAAGTTTCTGAAGCTTTTGGGAGCCGGTGCGGCAGTCACGTCGGCTGCGTTTTACGGTTGCCGTCCGGAACGGAAAACAGCTTCCGGCAGCCTGTCGGGAGAAATACCTACGGATAAAATGACTTATCGTACGAATCCTTCTACCGGAGACAAAGTTTCGATTTTGGGTTACGGGTGCATGCGCCTCCCGACGATTGAAAAGGAAGGAGAAGAGGGCGGAGACGAGATAGACCAGGAAATGGTGAACCGCCAGGTGGACTATGCGTTAGCCCACGGGTTGAATTACTTCGATACCTCCCCCGCTTATTGCAAAGGGCGTTCGGAGCGAGCCATGGGAATTGCTTTGAGCCGCCATCCGCGCAAGAGTTATTTCATTGCCACGAAACTTTCCAATTTCGCTCCGGCCACGTGGAGCCGTGAAGCTTCGTTGGCCATGTACCGTAACTCGATGAAAGAATTGCAAGTGGATTATATAGACTACATGCTGTTGCACGGTGTAGGGATGGGAGACGGTATGAAGGAGTTCAATGCCCGTTACATGGACAACGGGGTTCTGGATTTCCTGCTCGAAGAACGGAAAGCCGGGCGTATCCGTAATCTGGGATTCTCCTATCATGGCGACATCAAGGTGTTCGACTATTTGCTTTCACGGCACGACGAGTATCAATGGGATTTTGTGCAAATACAGTTGAACTATTTGGACTGGCGGCATGCCAAGGAAATCAACGAGCGGAATACGAATGCGGAATATCTGTATGACGAATTGGCTAAACGCAAGATTCCGGCTGTAATCATGGAGCCGCTTTTGGGAGGCCGTTTGTCGAAAGTGCACGACCATGTCGTAGCTCGTCTCAAGCAACGTGAGCCGGAGCGCAGTGTGGCTTCGTGGGCTTTCCGCTTTGCCGGGACTTTTCCCGATGTACTTACGGTGTTGAGTGGCATGACCTATATGGAACATTTGGAGGATAATTTGCATACGTACTGCCCGTTGCAACCTTTGACAGACGAGGAAATGACATTCTTATTCGACACGGCAGACCTGATGATGCAGTATCCCACTGTGCCCTGCAATGATTGCAAATATTGCATGCCTTGTCCTTATGGCATTGATATTCCGTCTATTTTGGTACATTATAACAAGTGCGTCAATCAGGGCAACGTGCCGGAAAGTGCGCAAGAAGAGAACTACCGGAAGGCGCGCCGTGCTTTTTTGGTAGGGTATGACCGGAGTGTGCCGCGTTTGCGGCAGGCCGACCATTGTATCGGATGCCGTCAGTGCGTGCCTCATTGTCCGCAAAGTATCGACATTCCGGCTGAGTTGCATCGTATAGACCGTTTTGTGGAACAACTGAAACTGGGGACTTTATGAAAGAAGAGTTGCAAGATTTGATAGACTTGTTGCATGAGCGGAAGTGTTCTTGCGTGCTTCGTAACGGAGAAATCTACACCTTTGAGCGGCGGGGAGTAGAAGACCTGTATGCACTGTTGCGTGAACAACCCGGCTTGCTTCTCGGTGCTGATGTGGCCGATAAGGTCGTAGGGAAGGGAGCTGCTGCACTCATGGTATTGGGACGGGTAAGGCGAGTATATGCCGACGTGCTTAGCGAGCCGGCTTACGGACTGTTGTTTCAGGCGGGAATCTCAGTGTCTTACGGACGGTTGGTTTCCGCTATACGGAATCGTGCGGGAAACGGTTGGTGCCCGGTGGAAACGCTTTGCCGCGATAAGGAGACGGCAGAAGAATGCCTGCCTCTGATAGCCGGTTTTGTGGAACGTCTGCGGATATGAAATACAATAATATAATAACATAAAGAAGGAATAAGAATATGGAAACTACTGTAAGACTTTACGCTCCGGGCTATACCGAGAAGCGGACTTATTGGCTGGCCGTGTTGTTCGCTGTCGGCAATATCGTATTGCCGCAACTGTTTCATTTGGTTCCGCAAGGAGGCGTGACTTGGTTGCCTATTTATTTTTTCACGTTGGTTGGGGCTTATAAATACGGTTGGCGCGTGGGATTGCTGACGGCGGTTCTCTCGCCGTGCGTCAACTCGTGGTGGTTCGGTATGCCCGCAGCAGCGGTATTACCGGCTATTCTGTTGAAGTCGGTGCTGTTGGCTTTGGCGGCAGGTTATGCGGCTTCCCGTTTCCGCCGGGTCAGTGTCCTGCTTTTGGCATCGGTAGTGTTGTTCTATCAAGTGCTTGGCACCTTGGGAGAATGGGCTATGACAGGAGATTTCGGCTTGGCCGTACAGGATTTTCGTATCGGCTTGCCCGGAATGGCTTTACAGATAGCGGGTGGTTATTGGATGGTGAAATATGTAATTTATAAATAAAGGTTATGTTTGGAATCGGTACGCAAGAAATTCTCTTTATCCTGTTGATTGTCTTGCTGTTTTTCGGAGGTAAGAAAATTCCCGAATTGATGAAAGGTTTGGGAAAGGGTGTGAAGAGCTTTAAAGACGGGATGAACGGGGTGGAAACTCCGCAGGACAAGAGTGACAAGGTCGAAGAGGCCGAGAGTGAAAAAACGGAAGAACGGAAAGCAAAAGATGAATAATCCGGACGAAGGGGCTACCGGGACATTTTGGGAACATCTCGATGCTTTGCGCGACTGTCTGCTCAAGGCATTGGCTGTGACGGTGGTTTGTGCGCTTGTGGCGTTCTTCTTCAAGGAAAGTCTCTTTCGGGTCGTGTTGGCACCGAAAGAGGCCGGTTTCGTTACCTATCGGTTGATGGGCGACATAGGCCGGTTTTTGGGGGCGGAAGGGATGATACCCGATGATTTTTCGGTAAAACTGATTAATACGGGATTGGCGAACCAGTTTGTCGTCCACATGCGGACGGCATTGTATGCTGGAGTATTTTGTGCTTCGCCTTACTTGCTTTATTTGTTGTTCCGTTTCGTCTCCCCTGCTTTGTACACCCACGAGAGACGGTATGCCGTACGCACGGTAGGGGCGGGGTATCTGATGTTTCTTTCGGGTGCGGCTTTGAATTATTTTCTCATCTTTCCGCTCACGTTTCGTTTTCTCGGCACTTATCAAGTGAGTGCGGAAGTAGAAAATACCATTACGTTGGAGTCGTATATGGATACGTTGCTGATGATGACGCTTACGATGGGTATCGTGTTCGAGATACCTATTCTCTGTTGGCTTTTGGCACGTCTTGGATTCCTTACGGCTTCATTTATGCGTAGGTACCGTCGACATGCTATCGTATTGATTTTGGTGGCGGCCGCTGTAATCACTCCAACCTCCGATGTGTTTACACTATTATTGGTAGGCATGCCTATGTGGATGCTCTACGAGGCCGGTATCTATTTGGTGGCTTTAACGGAAAAGAGGCGTTGAATCACGCCTCTTTTCCTATTTCACGATGAACCACGGGTTCAATAAGTTTTCCTTGTTGTAATGTAACGGTGTTCTTTCATCCGTCAGGTATATATTTTTTCCGGAAGCCCGTACAATGGCATGTCCGGCTGCCGTATCCCATTCCATCGTGGGGGCGAAACGCGGATAGATGTCTGCCGAGCCTTCTGCCACCCGGCATATTTTGAGTGAACTTCCGCAAGAGATGAGGTTTACGTGTCCGTATTCGCTTTCCAGCTTACGGATGTATTCCTCCGTCTCGGGAGAAAGATGGGAGCGGGAGGCTACGATCACAAAGCCTTTCGTGTCGGCCTGTTCCAAAGGCAACCGGTCTGCCTTTTCCATCAGATCGTCGGGAGAAAGGCCGGCGGAACGGGCATCAATCCCTTCTATCCTGTAAGCTCCGATACTGTCTTCCGAGAAATAGAGCGTACGACTGACCGGTACATAAATTACCCCCAATACGGGGATGCCGTTTTCTACCAGTGCAATATTGACCGTGAATTCTCCGTTCCGTTTGATAAACTCTTTTGTGCCGTCCAAAGGGTCTACCACCCATAAGGTTTTCCATCCTTTTCGTATATTATAGTCTGTCAACCGGCCTTCTTCGCTCAATACGGGAATGGAGGTGGCATCCAGTTCGTCCATGATACGGGCATGGGAACGTTTGTCGGCTATGGTCAGTGGGGAGTTGTCTGCTTTGCGTTCGATGGCAAAGTCTGCCTTGGGGTCATTGTAAATGTTCAGAATGTCCTTTCCGGCAAGTAGGGCAGCCCTGATGGCACAAGATAATAATTCGTTTTGCATGATGTTTCTGTTGTAAATGTTTTAGTAAAGACGGCAAAAGGTAAGCGCACGATCTCCATACTTACAAAGATAGTGAAACTCGCTCACATACGGATGGATTTCGCAGGAATAATGCAAACTGTTGGGAATAAAGGGAGATAAGCAGGTTTGCTCTATATTCGTCCACTGAGGGGTTTTGACCTGTTCGGAAGGAGTTAAGAGAATAAATTGCTACTTATCCGTTGCCGATTTGAAGTTGCAAAAGGTGCAGAAAAAGACCTTTTTCTCTCCTTGTTTATTATCCCTGTCATCATCGTAAAGAACGCTGTTCCACTCATATTTTGCCTTTGCAAAGGTAACATTTTTTTCGTCAACGGGAAAAATATACGTTCTGCAAGTGCTGTATGGGGCTTCTTTTCATATTCCGCCATATTCGTCATGCTGTTCATTTGCCCGATATCCGGTAATTTTGTAAACGAATTAAAGGGTTATGAATCAAGTGAATGTAAAGGTGTCGTTCTACCTCAAAAAGAGCGAGGCGGATGCCGACGGGATGTGTCCCGTAATGGCAAGGTTGAATGTCGGCAAGTATTCCGAGGCGGCTTTCAGCGTGAAGCTCCGTGTGCCGCAGTCGATGTGGTATTCCGGGCGTGCTTCGGGCAAAAGCGTGAAGGCGAAGGAAATCAACAACCTCCTGGACGAGATACGCGCAATGGCGTTGAGTGTCTATGCGGAACTGTCGGCTGTCCGGGACGGTGTGACAGCCGGGGATGTCAAAAGTCTGCTGCTGGGCATGGCGGGAGAACAGGCGACACTGCTGGGCTACTTCCGCACGTTTATCGAAAACTTTGCAAAACGGGTGGGCGTAAACCGGACCGAAGGCAGTTTGAGAAGCTATCGCAACGCTTACAAACATGTAGAGAGGTTCCTGCTGGAAAAGTACAACTTGTCGGACATCCCGTTTTCGGCATTGAACCGCTCTTTCATAGACGATTATGACTTGCATCTGCGGACGGATTGCCACCTCGCGCCGGGGACAATCATCAACCTGACCGTGCAACTGAAAATCATCGTCGGTGAAGCCATTGCAGACGGTATCATCACCGTTTACCCGTTTGCCGGCTATGAATCCGTGCGTCCGAAACAGAAAAAGAGGTATCTCACATCCGAGGAGCTGCAACGGATTATGACCACGCCCCTCCATAAGCCAAAACTCTACCTGATACGGGATATGTTCCTTTTTTCATGCTACACCGGTATCCCATACGGTGACATGCGACTTCTCTCGAAAGAGCATTGTCACTTGCAGACGACGGTACCTGGTGGATCAGAAGCTCGCGCAAAAAGACCGGGATTGAATTTGAGATTCCCTTGCTGGATTTGCCATTGCGCATCATAGAGAAATATAGGGACACGGCACCGGATGGCAGGCTGTTTCCGATGTATTCCAACAGCGTGATGAATTACAACCTGAAACATATCGCCCGGCTCTGCCAAATAGACTGTCCGTTGGTATTCCATGCCGGAAGGCATACCTACGCGACGGAAATCACGCTCGGGTATGGAGTGCCTCTTGAAACGGTCAGCAAGATGCTGGGGCACAGCCAGATTGAAACGACCCAGATTTACGCCAAAGTTACTGATGACAAGATAAATGCCGACACACGGATACTGGACGAGAGAATCGCTGAACGCTTCTCCGTAGTCATTTGAAGAACAACTTAAAAATCAACGATATGAGAAAGAAAACAGAAAATACAGAAAGCAATATCAGGCATCGCAGCACGTTCGCTATACTGTTTTATATCAACCGCACCAAAATACGCAAGGACGGGACTTGCCAGTTGTTATGCAAAGTGAGCATTGATGCCGAATGGGAACAGATAGGCACGAAAGTGTCTGTCAATCCTTCCATCTGGAATCCGGAAAAGGGATGCGCCAATGGACGCAGTGAGAATGCCGTTATCGTCAATCGTGCCATAGACGGATTGACAAAAGAAATTACCGGACATTACGACAGGATTAAAAAACAGTCTGGGGTTCATCACGGCGGAGTTGGTAAAGAATGCCGTAATGGGTATCGGTCAAAAGCCGCTTACCCTGTTGGCGCTGTTCAGGGAGCATAACGAGGAGTTTAAGAAACGCATCGGAGTGGACCGGATACAAGGGACTTTCGATTCTTACCTGAGGTTGTACAAGCATCTGACCGCTTTTGTAAAGGATAAAAAGGGTGTGGAAGATATCACTTTGCGCAGTCTTGACAAGTCCTTTTACGACGACTTTGAACTTTTCCTTTGCAAGAATTGCGGCATGAAGCCCAAAACTGTCCATGAACATCTGTACCGGCTGAAAAAAATGACCAGACGGGCTGTCAGTCAGGGAACGCTTCGCCGTGACCCATATTGTCGCCTCCACCCCGCGTTACCAAGACGGAAGAGCCGCCACATGAAGCTGGAAGACCTCGAAAAACTTATGGAAACTCCCGTGGAGAAACCGCAACAGCAATTCGTGAGGGACATGTTCATTTTCTCCACTTTCACGGGGCTGGCTTACGCGGACCTGAAAAGGCTGACTACGAGTGATATCACACGAGCCGATGACGGTTCGTGGTGGATTCATATATGCCGGCAAAAGACAGATACGCCTTCCTCTGTCCGCCTGCTGGATATACCTTTGCGGATTATTGAGAAATACCGTGACCAACGACAGGGGAACAAGGTGTTCAATCTTTATGCCCGGGGATATTTTATCATGCTGACACGGGAACTGGGGAATGTGTACGGTTTCGATTTGACCTTCCACCAAGCCCGGCATAATTTCGGGACCCATGTCACGCTATCGCTCGGCGTTCCGATAGAAACGGTCAGCCGTATGATGGGACACATGTCGATTTCCACCACACAGCTTTACGCGCAGGTGACGGACAAGAAGGTGGATGAGGATATGAAAGTTTTGAAGGCAAACGGGTTCAACGCAACAGCCAAACTTTGTGAAGAAGACTTCACTGTCGGAAAGAACAGGAAAAGGATAGCACGCACTACATGAAAATAAGAAAACGGAGAAACGCATATTCCATCGACAAGCCGTTTCTCCGTTTTATCACATTTTATTATACCCACCTCATATCTTCCCTGCACCGTTTATAGGCATCTTCCAATATTTTTTGGATATCAGACTCCTTGTAGAGAGCCTTGCCTTGTACAAGGTAATAAGGGATCACGCCGAGAGTGCGGTATTCCTGCAATGTCCGCCTGCTGACCCTCAGTATTTTGGAGAGTTCCTCATCTGTGAGGAAGCGTTCGCCGTGGAATACGGATTTTGGAGCGTCCTCCATTGCTGCGATTAACCGTTCCATATTTTCAAGTCCCTGAAACAGGACATCTACACGCGGATCTTTCCGCTCTAAGAAATGATAGCTCATGATTTTCTTTTTAGGGGGTGATAATTCGATTCCAATAATTTTTGCACGTCTTCCGGCTTGAAGAATATCTTGTGCTTGATGCGTGAGAACGGCAGGATTCCTTTGTCACGGTACACCTGAAGTGTCTTTTTCGATATGCGCAATATCCCGCATACCTCCTGGTTGTCGATCCAGTTTTTCAAACCGGAGTCTTCCATCGGCCGGCATACTCCTGCCATCTTTTCCTCCAACTTACAGAAACGTGCCCGCAGTTCGTCAAACGTCTGTTTGTCTATACATACTATTTCCATAATCAATCGTTTTTGAGTTGCACATCCATCCGCTTTTTCAGTTTTGCAGGCAACACTTTCCCCTTCTGATTGAGGAAGGCTTCCACCTCGGAGGCCTTGTAATAGGTTCTCCCGTCAATCATATAATAGGTTACGTATCTTTTCTGGCGATAACGCGCCAGCGTGCGTTTGGTGACGCCGAGCAGCTGGCAAAGGTCGTAGTTGTCCAAAAGCGTGTCGCCTTCCAGACACTCCTTCAGCTTGTTCATCCGTTCCAGTGTACGGTCTATCCTGTCGAACCTCTCCATAATCTGATGAAGCATCACCTGGAAAGTTTCACGGTCTATCTGTATCATATTATAATCTGTTTTTTAGTGTAAATAATTGATTGGTTACACCTTGTCGCGCAACAGGTTATATAATGATATAGGCCAACGGCGTACCAATGTCACCGGATTTCACGGAACGGCATAGGTATTCCATTGAGATACAACGGAATAAAAAATATCAAGGTAAAATCGGAGTTAAATAAAATCTTGCAAGATGCAAGGCTTTTTCGCAAAATGCGAGTTACTTCTTGCGAGGTTTGCGATAGATTAAACGACAGATGCCGTTGGAAAAAGAGGCTGTTTTATGCAACTGCCATTGCCGGGCAGGGTAAATGTCCAGTATGGAAATTCCTTGACCGATGGAATACGGCAGCAGGTAAACAATCAGTTCATCGACAAGATTATAATGAAAGAGTCCCCGGAGCAGTTCCAATGATTCAAGGTCACGGATTTCGGCAAGGTAGGTGAAGGAATCGTCCCTGCGGTCTTTCTCACAAAGCAGGTCCAGAATGGAATGGGGCAATATAAAGGCGGAACAGCGTTCCCGCCAACGGGGAAAACCGTTTTTATGGTTTATCACCCATTGCATTGACACATTGTCGTTGTCCGGCAGAAAGCCGTCCAGTGTCATCGCCGTTACTGCCTGTATTCTCGCCATGCCCGCTGTCTAAAAAGAAAAAGCGTGGTTGCCACGCACTCAGACAGAGGCTCTGGTAAGCCTAAAGGAGAACACGTAACACCACGCTATGCCGGAGCATAGCATAAGCATTACGCAATCATTCTCCTTTAACGTCGATTTACCAGATTTCTGTCCGAGAAGCTTGCGCTCTTATGTTATAATAGTCGGCAACTGCCTCATGGGCAATATACCGTCTCTTTCGTTATTTGGTTGCAAATGTACACATATTCAGTGACATTTCCACAAATTGCAATTGCCAAATTCATTTCAGTCCGTATTTCTTTATTTTCCTGTACAATGTTGCCGGGTTGATATTCAGCAACGCGGCGGCCTGTTCCCTGCGTCCGTTACAGGCTTTGAGAGCCCTTATAATGCTCTCTTTCTCCAAGGCTTCATCTTTCAGGGGCAGAACCGGAGATGCCGTCGGGACATCTTCATCCGGATGAATTCCGATATTCACCCCGTCCACGTCAAGCATCGGTGTCTCCGCGACAAGTACGGCACGTTTGATTCTATTTTGTAATTCGCGCACGTTGCCCGGCCATGAATAGGAGAGCAGTTCCCGTTTGGCATCATTCGTGAATCCCCGCGTTTCCCGTTTCAACTCCTTTGAGAAACGCTCACGGAAGAACTCCGCCAAAGGCAGGATGTCTTCCGGACATTCCGCCAATGAAGGCTGCCTGATTTCAAACTCATTCAAACGGTGGTACAGGTCTTCCCTGAACCGACCTTCCTTGATGGCCTTTGGCAGATCCTCATTCGTGGCGGCAATCACCCTCACGTCCGCGGTCCGTTCCCTGCCGCTCCCTATCGGGGTGTAGGTGTTTTCTTGTAACACCCGAAGCAACAGGGATTGGAGCTCATACGACATGGTACCTATCTCATCCAGAAATAGTGTTCCGCCTTTCGCCATGTCGAAATAGCCGTTCTTGGCAGTGTCGGCACCGGTGAACGCCCCTTTCTCGTGACCGAAAAACAGCGAGGCGGCCAGTCCACGCGGCAATGCCCCGCAGTTGACCGCGATGAAAGGGGTATTCCAGCGGTCGCTGTTGCAGTGGATGGTCTGCGCCACCGATTCCTTTCCGGTCCCGTTGGCACCGAGTATCATCACGGACATGTCGGACGGAGCGACCAGCCTGGCGAATTTCTCCACTTGCAGTATTCCGGGGCTTGTGCGGTGGAACAGCGCTTTCTCTTTCTTCCGTACCGTGGCTATCGGCCGGAACACTTCCTCCGCCAGTTCCAGCAGGTGTTCCCTGTGTACAGGCTTGGGCAGGTAATCCATGGCTCCCAGTTTGATGGTATATACCACATCCGGCACGGATACGTATTCGGTGGTGATAATAAACGGGATGTCCTTTCTCTCTTTATGCAACCATTTCAGAAGGGAGATTCCGTTCCCTTCCGGCAAACGCACATCCGACAATATCAGGTCGAATTGCGTCTTGCGTATCAATGCGCGGGCTATCGGCTCGCTCATGGCTGTCATTACGTCATAGCCGGCCTGGGAGAACCAGTCCTTTTGCATTTGCGACAGGCTCATGTTGTCTTCAACTATCAGTATCTTCCGTTTCATTCATTTGCCTTTTTATTTCTTCCTCCGCTTCCGCGATAAGCGTGGAGGTATAATTTATAATCTGCCGGGTCTGTTCTTTGAACGCACCGTCGTCTTGCGTGCCGTCCTTCAATAAGGTGCGGTATGCCATTAGCCTATCGCCTGTATGCAATAAATCCCACGACGATTGCATACGGTGCGCCGCTTCACGCATTTTTATCCGGTCATTGTTTTTCATTGCACTTTCGAGTTCCTCCCGGTCTTTTTCCGATTGGGCAACGAAAGAACAAAGCAGCGTCATGCCATCGCTGACTTCTGACAGCATGGTGCTGAAATCAATTCCCGGCTTTTCATCCGCTTGTTGCTTTTTTATGGCGGAAATAAGGCTGAGCAGTTCCGAGGATGAGAATGGCTTATAGATACAATCGGTGAAGCCTGTATTCAGGAAGGCCTCCTTGTCCCTGTCTCCACGTGCTGTCATGGCGATAACGGGTATCGTGTGGGAGTTGCCTATATTCGAGTTGCGCAACAGGGCCAGCAAATCAAATCCGTTTGTACCCGGCATTTGTATGTCCGACAACAACAGGTCATAGTCTTGGTTACGCATCGCCTTTACCACTTCCTTAGCGGTAGCGCAGGTTTTACAATTGACCCCGTTACGTTCCAGCATTTCTTTTACTATATTCAAAAGCATCGGATCATCGTCAATGACCAAAATGTTTTGAGGAAGATTATCGGAGTGTGGGGATATAATGTTTTCATCTTCTATCAACTTATCCGTCGTAGGCAAGGGCAAGGTTACACAGAAAGTACTGCCACTACCGGCTTTGCTTGAAACTGTTATTGTTCCGCCAAGCAAGTCAACGAGTCCTTTCGTTATCGGCAGCCCCAATCCAAAACCGTCGGTATTCGTTTCGGACGCAAGCCGTTCAAACGGACGAAATATACGAGATAACATGATTTCATTCATGCCTATTCCGGTATCCTTTACCTCTAAGTATAAGTGTCCATCACCATAACGGGCATTGAAGCTGATTGTGCCGGATTCTGTAAACTTGACGGCATTAGTCAACAGGTTGTCTACGATCTGTGCGATGCGGTCCATATCACCGAGAAGTTTTACACCGGTATTATCGAATTGATGATCAAACAGGATGCCTTTGTTGTTAACTATATGGGAGAAACCGGAAACGGTACGCCCCAACAAGTCATCCAGGTTGAAAGGGACATCGTTCCGTGTTTCCTTGGCCTCGTTCAGGCGATATACATCCAACAGGTTGTTAAGCAGGTGAGTAATATGTCGGCATACTATTTTTATATTGTTCAGATGGTTGTCCCTGCGTTTCTTATCGCGGGTATCCATTGCCAGCTCGGCGCTGCCACCTATGACGTTCAACGGGGCACGAATATCATGTGATATGGTCAGGATAATATTTTTACGCATTTCCAGCAATGAGATATTCTGCTTTATTGTATCTTCCAACCGCTTACGGTTTTTCTCCTTTTCCCGGATATCACGTTGGATAATCAAATAAGATATTATTAGAAGGATGATGTCACTTACAATCAACCCGGTCACGATTACTACCGAGCGTTCGTATGATTCCTTAACATGCGACTCCTTGCTCAGAAACGCCTTCTGTGACTGCTCGTCCAAATATTGAATCAATGCATATAGTTTACGGTTTAACTCCCTGTTTTGAATGCGCAGGCTGTCCGTATAATTATTTATCTGCTGCTGGCGCGAGATCAGCTGTTCATTCAAGGAATGAAGCGGGTTGGAAGGAAGTGGAACCTGTATGGTTTCCTTGGCTCCAAAGAATCCTGCAATGCCTTTCTTCTTACGGGTGACAGAGCGGACTCCTTTTGCCTGCTCAACAATGGCAGGCTCTTGTTCCTGCAACAGACTGTCCTGCCGTTGGAATGCCTGCATGGTATTGAACAGATGTTTTTCTTTATTTACCAATAAAAGACGGAGCGTGTCAATAGGTTCGGACGGAGTAAATTCTTTATAGTTTCCCTGTAGAGACAATAAAAGGCTATCAACTTTCTGCCGTCGCAACCGATACCTTTTGTAATCTTCCTCGTCCCATGTAATGGCAGATTCTCCCAAAGTGGCAAGGACTGTAATATGCCGGTGGGCCGCGTTTATGGTTTGATTTGCCTCACGAATCTCAATCATATCCTCTTCAATCTTATCAACTCTGTTTCGCTCATGGAACATGATAGCAGCCATACTTCCAATGACTGCTATCAATATAATGTAGCCTAAAAGTATTCTATGTTGAAGTAGTAATTTTATTTTAATGATTGCATTATTCTTATCTGTATTTATTTCACAATTAAAACTAACTCTATGCACGATTCGCATGTGAGTTTCTTATAATCATTTTGTATTAAAGAGAAGAACTTAAATAAATAATAAATACAACCCGTTGGCGGAATTGAATTAGCGTATATTTAACTCTGCCAATGGGTGTGCCATTTTTATAGTTAATATATTGCAAGATTGTAAGTACGCTAACCTTCCCGATAATCCGAGTAAACAATCTGTCAGTGCCTTTTGCGTAATTTCTCGTAATCATGAATTAGTCACAAAGTTGTGAAAATAGTGTCTCTATCCCTTTCCTGGCTTTTATGAAAGTCGGAAATGTCGCTTTCCGGTCTTTCTGGTTGGCTCTGTATGGCACTTCCAGCCTGATATGGGCTGTCTCAAACAAATCCAATTATACCTGTGTGCTTATATATCCTCTGCCACCAATTAATGTGCAATTACTGTAGTCAATCTTTACATCCTTTAGGTAATGAATATCATGTACGCTTACCTTGGTAAGGTCAAAGGAGTGGATGACTCCACTTAACCCACAGACTACATGCAGGTTATATCCGTAATAATACATTCCTTGCGATGCGCAGTAACCGATTGACGGTGCCTTTTCAAAATCCTTCTTTCCCATGCTGCAACGTTTGGAACGAGACGGACGGCATACTTCTATAGGCTTTGAATCAATGCAGAAACAGCCTTCACCTCCATCTATCTCATCAGCCATTCTATCACGCAGTTTATTACACAAGGATGAAGTGATTTTACGTCGGTCATTGTATTGCCTGCGGGGTATAAGATTGGGTATTCTATTTCTACACTCCTGCAATTTTGCAAACAGTAATGACTCACTATCAATACCGATAGCTTCTGAGGCCATATTCAATGCTACAACTTCAAGGTCTGAGAATCCGGAAACAACTCCTCTTCTTGGTACATTTCCTGATTCATTGACTAAATTACCGGATACTGGCTTATATATGTCAAGAAATTTTGCGAATATTGTATATAGGCTGTACATACGATGATTGTAAATCAATAGTTTGGTCACTTCTAATTTGCTAAATATTAATAATACGTACAACTTTCTATACATTTTTTTACGTTTTAATTCTGTCAACGGGTTAGAAAAAATAGCATATTTTGGAGTAGCTGGTATGGGTTGGCAGTGTAGTGGTAACATTTATTTTCGCATAGTAAATTCATATATAATAAATACACAACCACACCTACGCATACTCCTCAATTAGCAATAGGTGTGGTTGAATTTCTGAAAGGATAAGTAATGTTTATCTACTTACGATTTCCACCACGTAAGGCTCATTACGTCCTTCCATCTGAATATTTATCTTCATTTTTCCTGCTTTGCGAGTTGATTGTACCACAATCAACGCTTTACCAAAATATGTGTCTAGTTCTTTAGTCCAGAATCTATCGTGTTTCAATCGACGCACATCACCATTATCAAGAGCGAGAAATTTCCCTTCTCCATCTACAGTAACAGTCAATTTACGGTCATCAGTTTGTACAAGGTTGCCATCTTCATCTTCAAGGTGAATAGCAATATGACAAATATCTTCTCCATCAGCCCTTAGAATGGTACGGTCGGGAATGATAACGGCTTTTGACGTCGCTTTTGTTGTTACAATAGAATAAGAAGCAACTTCTTTATCTCCATTATAACCCTTTGCTTCCAATTTGCCGGGATTGTATGGCAAATACCAAATAATGGTATTGTTGGTAAAGTCAGCGGTCTTTTGCCTACCCATCGATTTATCATTGTAAAAAAGTTCTACACTCTCACAGTTAGTTGTTGTTCGTAGTTCCATAATCTGCCCGATATAACTATCGGGAAAATTCCAATGCGAAGCCATTCTTAGCCATTGCCATAGGTCACGTCCCGGGTCTAAGTCTAACGATGCATCAATAACGGATAATCCTACTACCGGTTTGTCATTCCACATTGCACGATGATAAATAGCACGGGGTTTTTCGTTCATACATACATCGAACAGCCCATTAGGCCAACCTTTGCTGGGCCATACAGCTTCGCCAAGATAATCAACGCCAGACCAGATAAAGCCTCCGGCAATAAAATCATTTTCCGCTACAATATTCCAGGGGTTATAAGGAGTATAACTGCGGAAGTTCCCTTCTTCACCACTAAAATAGGGTAATTCTTCGGATACAAGACAAATGCGTTCCGAATATTCTTTCTTTTCTGAAAGCATACGAGCCTCAAGATAATTGTAACCAATCACTTCAGCTACTCCTGCAAATTCTGTTTTATGTTTATTTTGAACTGCCATTGTTGCAGGACGGGTAGGTTCTAATTTTTGTACAAATTCCTGCATCATTTTAGCACGAGGAACTGTGACTGACAAATCATCCCAGCAAGCTTCCGCCACTTCATTTCCATAACTCCACAGGATAATAGACGGGTGATTTCGATCCCGGATAATCATATTACCAAGATCTTTCTTCCACCATTCATCATAATGTTTCTCATAATAACCTGATCTCCATTTATCGAATGCTTCGTCAATTACAACAAACCCCATACGATCGCACATATCCAGAAATTCTGGTGTCGGCTGATTATGAGCACAGCGTATGGCATTACAACCATATTCTTTTAGGATTTTCAACCGCCGTTCATCTACCTTGTCGGGGACAGCGACCCCCATACTACCGGCATCCTGATGTAAACACAGACCTTTTAATTTTATATGTTTACCATTTAGAAAAAAACCTTTGTCTTTATCGAACTTAATTGTACGGACACCAAAAGGTGTGGCATAAACATCGACTACTTTATTCCCGACTTTTACTGTTGTTTCCATCGTGTATAGAACAGGCGTCTCAATTGACCAAAGTTCAGGTTTCGAGAGAGAGAATGATTGCTCTATGTTTGTTGAATCGTTTCTGTTCAGTATAATTTTTCCCACCTTACTTTTTGCTATTTCCTTGCCTGATGTGTTCAAAACACGATGAGAAACACTCACATTTTGTTCTTTTACATCATCATTTTTTAAGGTAGTTACAATCTTTACATCAGCTTTTTCAATTGAAACGGAAGGAGTGGTAATATATGTTCCATAGGTGGACACATGTATCGGATTGACTACTTGTAACCACACATGGCGGTAGATACCCGAGCCGGTGTACCAACGGGCACTTTTTCCGGTACGGTCTACACGCACAGCAATAACGTTTTCTTCATTGAATTTCAGATATGGTGTTAAATCGTACTCAATGCTACTATATCCGTAAGGATGAAATCCAAGGTGATGTCCGTTTATATAAACATCGCTTTGATGCATAATACCATCAAATAGAATTGATACCTTTTTATCTTGATAAGATGTAGGAACTGTGAAACTCTTCCTATACCATCCTATACCTCCGGGGATGAAGGCAGATGCTCCACCTACTGATTTGTCGAACTTTAATTTTATACTCCAATCGTGAGGAACTTGTATATTTTCCCAATGAGTATCAATAAAGCTCTTTTGTGCATATTCTTTCTTGTCGTCCAGAATGAACTTCCAGTCGAAGTCGAATTTTTCTTTTAATCGGACTTTATCTTGCGCTGTTACATGATTCATACAAAGGAGCATTACCCCTAATATAATATATTTCATACTTAGCTTATTTATGGATGTTCCAATAATACAAATCAATAGACCTGCATCTCATCAATGTGACAATCGCTCAAGTAATAAGCTGCACGATTAATGCGCGTCACGTTACTATCCGATTCCACTCTGACCTCATTGTTTGTTCCACTTTTCAGGTTTACTTTCAATGTGGTATATTGGTAATTATTATACGAACCTGTGGGTTTCAATCGCACTATGGATTGCTCTCCATTTACTCTAATAATAAGCTTCGGCTCTTTATCACCACCATACGAATACCGGATACGAATGGTTCTCTCTCCGCCGGATTGACCATCAACATGATTGAATTGGACATATGCTCCTCTTACTGAAGGAAACTTGACGTAACCGTTACCTGCAAAACCTATTCCTTCATCTTCAGATAATATTTTCCCGGCAACACATGCATCAGCAAATTCGGCTTGATAAGTTTTAGCATCAATTTTTCCGGTATTATCACACACAAGACGAATGGTCGTTCCTTTTCCAATTTCTAAAACAATTGGTTGCCTATTTTCGGATGTGTTGAAATCCATCTTCCCCTCGACGTCCCATTGGTTTTCATCGTTGAACCGACCATAGGTAGCCTCAGTAATTTTAATTCCGGCCGGAATGGTGAATGCACCACCTTTGGTACTCATCAACAGAATTTCATTTTTACTACGGATGATACTAATACCTTGTGAAGTTGGATATGAAGGTGTAAATCCTATCCCTTCATTGCTTACTGATAAATCTGAATCGGTACCCTTCCAGTTGTGAACAAACAGTCCGTACCCGTTAGCATTGAGAGCAATGTCGGTTGGAGCACTTCTTAATATTTTATTTACTAAACGCACATCTTCTATATGAGCAGCATTTACTTTCACACCATTACCTTCTCGAATATATAGCCCCGAAGCATCGTAATAATTGAATGCATTGTTACCAGAAAGTGCCGCTAGGTGCATTTGTGCGGAATACGGACGTTCCGAGTTTGTTTCCATAATCATACGGTAGTTTTTACCATCATAGGGAACATTGCTTCGCATGCTGGTGATGAATGATTCGGACGACGGGAAATGATGACTATATGTGTCAATCCCTACAAAATCGATGTTTGTGCCTTCGGGTGTATTACGTAATCTTTCGTTTTCGAATACACGAGGATATATTTCCCAGAATACGCAGTTGGTACGTGTCCACACCACATAATCAGAGTTTTTAACTGCACTGGCAACATGACTCAAGTATGAATTAACCGTTTCATTACTATAAGGTTTGTGCATTCCTGTTACTTCATTCCCGATCTGTACCCCAATTAACGGATGTTTGGTACCGTTGTTTTTATCCCATTCGGCAATATGCGCCATAACCGCTCCCAGCACATATGTCTCCCTATCTCGCAGTCGATTATCTTCCAAATCCATGGAATAAGGTGTTTCACGAATAGTAAATTCACTTGCCGTTTCACTGAAACCTTCTACTTTTCGGTCAGACCAGTTAGGAGCACCATAGGAGGGTGCATAGAGTACATAGTCAGGAGTGCGTAGATGCACCGGTTCTGTTTTCGAACGACTCAACCACTGTACATGGCCTCCACTGTTTGTCCCAAACCAAAGCATTTCCATTTTCATATTATATTTATTCATCAGAGAGAGGTATTCGTCCAGAATGGTCCAATCGAATCGGTCTTTCTCCGGCTCAACTTCATACCAGTGTACCGGAATGGATACTGTGTTGAATCCGTCAGAAGCTAAAGCAGCAATCATTTCTTCACGTGCCTTTGCTGGCCATTTTTCGGAATGACGCATTAAATCCATTCTTACTTGTACATTTGTCATGTAGAAAGGTTTTCCATCTACACGAAGTACATATTTCTGAGAACCGTCCAGACTGGTATCTACATAAGAGATGACATGTTGGTTTTTTAACTGTTTCTTTTTACCTTTTTGAGCAAAAACCGATGGTCCTGCCATAACCATAATCAACATGACGAATAGCATGCGTTGGCTCCAAATGTTTTTCCTTTCTTTACTTTTCATTTTATATCAAATATATATGTTTCTGATATTACGAATTCAGTATATTCTTAAGTATAGCCACAAAATTGAGTTTCTGTGCAAAAGTAGTTGGATTGTACTATACCGACAGCCACATATTAAGCATTTAGGGGGGAATAAATTCGTCGGGGTGTAGAATTTCCGTATATTTTTACCCTTTGCATAATATGAATCGCTATATGATGAATCTGTTACCTCTGATTTGCTATACACCTCATATATTTGCATGCATATAAAGTCTAATGGTAACAAATGGAATTACTATAAATTAAATTTAAAATTATCATGAAAAAAAAGTTATTGGTATATCACTTATACCTTGTAATCCTTTCTTGTATCTTATTTTCTTCTTGTAATACGCAAGGGGTTACCTTTAAGTCGGTGCAAGTGCAAGCTCCTTTTCCAATGGAGCCTATTAAGGAATGCATATTTCCTGAAAGAGACTTTTCGATTGTAGACTATGGTGCTGTCGAAGGAGGAAAACAAAAAAACACCGAAGCTATTGCTAAAGCAATTGATGCATGCAATAAAGCTGGAGGCGGGCGTGTTGTAATTCCGGCAGGGGAATGGCTTACGGGATCTATCCATTTCAAAAGTAATGTAAACCTTCATTTAGCGGAAAATGCAATTGTTCGTTTCACTGATGATCCGGCAGACTACTTACCCGCAGTGATGACGTCATGGGAAGGTATGGAATGTTATAACTATTCACCTCTCCTTTATGCATTTGAGTGTGAAAACATTGCTATAACCGGAAAAGGGTTATTAAAACCACACATGGGATTGTGGAAAGTATGGTTCAAACGCCCTCCGGCACATATGGAAGCATTGAAAGAACTCTATACAATGGCATCGACGGATGTGCCTGTTGAGCAACGTCAGATGGCTAAAGGTGAAAATAATCTTCGTCCACATCTCATTCAATTCAATCGTTGCAAAAATGTTTTACTTGACGGTTTCCATATCGAAGAAAGTCCATTTTGGACAATCCACATGTATCTGGTAGACGGTGGTATCGCTCGTAATCTGAATGTTAAAGCGATGGGGCACAATAATGATGGTATTGATTTGGAGATGACACGCAACTTCCTTATTGAAGACTGTGTATTTGAACAGGGGGACGATGCTGTTGTTATTAAATCGGGACGTAATCAAGATGCATGGAGATTGAACACACCAACGGAAAATATTGTAGTACGTAATTGTTTGGTTTTAGCCGGACAAACTTTATTGGGAGTCGGTAGTGAAATTTCGGGCGGTGTTCGTAATATTTACATGCACGATTGTGAGGCTCCTAACAATGTACACCGATTATTCTTCATTAAAACGAACCATCGTCGTGGTGCATTTGTCGAAAATGTATATATGGAGAAAATAAAAACCGGAGCTACATTACGTGTCATGGAAATAGACATGAACGTATTATACCAATGGAGGACATTGGTTCCTACCTATGAAGAACGTATCACACGTATTGAAAATATTCATATGATTGATATCGATTGTAAGTCGGCTAAGATGATTTACGATTTAAAAGGTGATCATAAATTACCGGTAAAAGATATAGAATTAAGGAATATCCATGTCGGTGTATTGGTAGATAGTCTGAAGCATGTAGAGAATGTGGAAAATATCGTAGCAGAAAATATTACTTTCGATGAACAGAATGCCGATGCGCTTAAAGAACTTGACAGATTTTTGAAGAATAAATAAATTAAACACGTTATAAATCAAATAGGAGGAGCGGTAAGCGTTCCTCCTATTTTTGTTCTCAGAGAGTTAGTACTTATTTGAATTGGAAATAATTCTTTGTGTTGTAATAACTAATATTTTCAATCACTTGAGCGATAAAAGGCAGTTCACTTGCCGGAAGCTCACCATTTTCTATATCATTGCCCAGAAGATTACAGAGTGTACGTCGGAAATATTCATGACGCGGATAAGAAAGGAAACCCCGAAAATCGATCAACATTCCGACAAAACGACTCAAAAGACCAAGTAATGATAGAGCATTCATTTGTTTTCCCATCCCATTTTTCTGATCGAGAAACCACCAGCCGGAACTAAATTGAATCTTACCAGGGGTTATTCCATCCTAAAAATTTCCAAGCATAGTAGCAATCACTTCGTTGGCATACGGATTCAGATTATAGAGAATTGTTTTTGTTAGTTTGCATTGTTATTGAGATGATCAAGGAAGCGAGACAGCAACTTTGCGGTATTGAATTCGCCAATAGAATCAAAGCCTGTATCCAGGCCAAGTTTCTTAAACATGCGGGTGTTATTGTTACGTATTGCCCCATAATGAGATGTTGTACCCAGCCTTTTTCCCGATCCATTTCCCTGAAAATAGTCAACATTGCTGATTTGAATTTAAGGATTTCTTCTTCCATACACCTTATTGGAAATAGACTGAATTTCATCATCAGTATAGTCCTCAGCATAGAACTCTTCAATACCGTGATCAGAAAGCCGACAACCATTGTCGGCAAAAATCATATCGACAGCGAAGGCTACTATCATCGAAAGGACTGACATATATATCACTTACCTCCGATAAAGTTTCTACATAGGAACGAAAAGTTGCAGGGACTTCTACTGACATTGCTTTATCCGGACGCCAAATCGGAAACATTTTGATATCGAAACCTGATTCGCGGGTTTGCTTATGATGCTCCAATGAGTCGATAGGGTCATCGGTAGTACATACAACTTCCACATTATACCGTCTCATCATGCCACGGGATGGTCAGGCTGGGCAAGTTTTTCGTTACATTCATCGTATATTTCACGAGCGGTTTTGAAATTTAGTATTTTGTTGATACCAAATGCTGTTTTAAGTTCCAGGTATGTCCAATGGTAGGGAGGATTTCGCATGGTGTAGGGAACAGTCTCCACCCATTTTTCAAATTTCTCCCAATCAGTAGTATCTTCACTAGTGCAGAATTTTTCATTGATACCATTAGTACGCACCGCTCTCCATTTATAATGGTCGCCTCCCAGCCAGATTTCAGTAATTGAACGAAATTTATAATCATCTGCAACCATTTGAGATATGAGATGGCAATGATAATCAATAATTGGCATTTTTGCTGCATGATTGTGATGCAATTCCTGCGCTACAGTAGTATTAAGCAGGAAATTTTCATCCATAAAAGTCTCCATATTATGTCTTATTTATATTGTTACTTATTAGAAATAAAAATGTTACCTATAGTGTTACTCCGGTTTTGAAGATGGCTATTTCTCTGTAATTATTTAGTTCGTTATTAACCAATTTTCCGCTTACAACATCAATCAAAAATGAGATAAATTCTTTGCTAAGAGAATGCATTGTTTTACTTTCGAGTAGCACTCCGGCATTAAAATCAATCCAATTAGGTTTACGACTAAACAAATCGCTATTCGTGGAGATTTTGACTGTCGGGACGAAAGTACCGAATGGTGTTCCCCGCCCGGTTGTAAAAAGCACGATATGGCAACCTGCAGCAGCAAGTGCAGTACTGGCTACAAGATCGTTTCCCGGAGCACTTAGGAGATTCAACCCTTTAGTAACCAAACGTTCACCATATTCTAATACATTCCGTACCGTTGAAGTTCCTGCTTTTTGTGTACAGCCCAGAGATTTCTCTTCCAGAGTGGAAATTCCACCAGCCTTATTGCCGGGAGAAGGATTCTCGTAAATAGCCTGTTTGTTTTCGATAAAATACGATTTGAAATTATTAATAAGGTGCACTGTTCTTTCAAAAACGGCTTCGGACTCGCAACGGTTCATCAAAATAGTTTCTGCTCCGAACATCTCCGGCACTTCGGTAAGTACGGCTGTCCCTCCTTGAGCTACTAAATAGTCGGAAAAGACACCCAATAATGGATTAGCGGTTATTCCTGAGAAACCATCAGAACCGCCGCATTTTAATCCGATTTTTAATTCACTCATAGGTATTTCAATTCGTTGGTCTGTTGAAGCAATGCAATAGAGTTCCCGTAAGATCTGCATTCCTGTTTCAATTTCGTCATCAACATATTGGGTTTCCATAAAGCGAATACGTTGGGCATCATAGTCACCAAGCATTTCTCGAAATTCACTGATTTGATTATTTTCACAACCAAGACCGACAATTAATACCGCTCCGACGTTCGGATGCAATACCATATCACGGAGTATTTTGCGAGTATTCTCATGGTCTCTGCCTAATTGAGAGCAACCGTAATTATGCGGAAATGAAACAATCGCGTCCACACCTTTGCCTCGTGTCTCTTTTTGAAGTTCGGATGCCAATTGTCCCACAATCCCGTTTACACATCCTACGGTAGGAATAATCCATATTTCATTCCTTATACCAACATCTCCGTTCTTTCTGCGATATCCCAGAAAAGAGAGACTTTCAAATGATAATGGTTTTGGCACGGTTTGAGGAGTATATGTATATTCCTGCAAGCCTTCCAGATTCGTCCGGATATTTTTCTCGTTAACCCATGAACCTTTACGGATAAACTCCCGTGCATGTCCGATCGGATAACCGTACTTAACAATACGCGTACCCGGCTGAAAATCCTGCAAAGCGACTTTATGTCCGGCAGGAATGTCTTCTTCAATCTCCAGACTGAACCCATCAAGTAATACTTGCTCTCCTTTCATCAGTTTATCCACAGCAACGATCACATTGTCCTCTGGATTGATATGAATATATTTCTGCATCACAAAATCTCCTTTACAACAGCAAGCATTCCTTTTTCATCAATATCACCCAGATAAGTCGAAACCATGTCGAGCAGTCCGGGAATCTTGTTAAGGTCTTCTCCCCAGATAGCCGTAGCGCCCAATACACCTTCGGCGACGTCCCGAATACTGCCTCTTGTCCAAAGATCATCCAATAGTTTCAATATCTCAGTGGCATCGTTAGGCTCTGATTTTTTTCCATCCGCACGTACATATTCCTCATAATAGGTAATAATGGCAGCCAATCCTAAAACAAGGCCTTTAGGCAGTTCTCCCTTCCGATCAAGATACGTTTTCAATCCGGGCAAATCACGCGTCTTATATTTGGGAAAAGAATTTAGCATGATCGAAACCACCGAATGATCCACAAATGGATTATTGAACCGTTCCAGGACATCATTAGCATAGGTTTCCAGTTCGTCTTTCGACAGGTCGAGTGTCTCCATCAATTCGTCAAACATAACCTTACGGATAAACTTACCGATGACTTCGTGCCGGCAGGCATCGCGTACAATATCAATGCAGGATAACCAAGAGACCGGCGAAAGGACTGTATGCGGTCCGTTCAGCAAGGTTACTTTTCTTTCATGATAAGGAGCTTCACTGGGAACGAAAAGCACATTCAAACCGGCTTTATCGGCAGGAAACTCTTCTGCCAATGAAGCGGGACCTTCAATTACCCACAAATGAAAGACCTCAGCCTGTACTATCAGATTGTCGTTATATTGCAGTTTTTCTTTAATGGCATCAATTTCTTTTTTTGGAAAACCTGGAACAATCCGGTCAACCAACGTGGAATATACCGGACATGCTTCATTTAACCAGTTTTCAAATTCATCGCCTAACTCCCATAAGTCGATATATTGAGAGATAGCTTCTTTCAGCCTGTGACCGTTATGGAATATCAATTCGCAGGGAAAGATGATAAGACCTTTGGCTTTATCGCCATTAAATGTTTTAAAGCGGTGATAGAGTAACTGAACCAGTTTTCCCGGATAAGAGGAAGCCGGCTTATCTTCTAAATTGCATGTAGGATCAAAGACAATGCCTGCCTCCGTAGTGTTGGAAATCACAAACCGCATTTCCGGTTGTTCAGCCAGTTTGAGGTATGCATCAAAATCCTGATAGGGATTCAATGCCCGGCTGATCACATCGATCATCGTCAGGCTGTTTACTTTTTCTCCTTTTTCCAGCCCCTGGAGATTTACATGATACAAACAATCCTGTTTATTCAATAGGTCTACCATACCCCGTTCTATGGGTTGAACAACAACAACACTACTGTTAAAGTCTGTCAATCGGTTCATTTCTCCTATCATCCAGTCTGCAAAAGCACGTAGAAAGTTTCCTTCTCCGAATTGAATGATACGTTCGGGACGTATTATTCGTTTTACTGTTTTTTTACTTAATTCCTTCATATTCTATTTCTATATAAAAAATCCCGTTAAATAATTTATAAATAATAGCGCTTCCTCTCCGAAAGGAGAGGAAGCACCTACCTAATCAACCTTAAAAATGATATCCTGAAAATCTAACATTCATATTTATTTTTCTGCTGATTGATTTGCCTCTGTCGGCCAGTACGGATTCTGGTAGATGGGAGAATTGGCAACTGATTGCCCATCAGGCGAAGTTATCATAAATTGATCAATACGAATTGGATGTAAATAATGTGCCATTTTCCATGTAAAACCGTTATAGCCTAATACCCCAGCTCTTTTTCGTAATGGACGAAGATATTCGCTATCATCTTTTGATGATACATTTGCCTTAGACGAACCATCGGATATTAATGTTGAATTTCCGTCTTTATCAACATACCAATTTTCCATGGGTGTATTCCACAAATGTATTCCTTCAGGAATGTAGGACTTGGTGATTAACTGATCCATAGCTCTCCAACGACACAAATCCATATAACGTAATCCTTCAGATATGAATTCGCTACGTCTTTCACGACGGATGTTATACAATGTTGCATCCGTCAAAACTTTCCCTGCCGAATAAGCATCAAAGTCATTTTCTGCTTCTTTCATCATATCAGTAGCAGATATGGTTTTGTCGATGTTATCATCTACTAAGGCACGACAACGAAGTATTTGCCAGTATTCACGTGCATTTCCGTCAAGTGAACCCGTTTTTTCATATGAGGCTTCCATATAATTAAGTAAAGCTTCGGCTGCCCGATAGATAGGGAACGAAGAGTAATCTTTATTCTGTACAAGGTATTTGCTATCCCATTTTCCACCTTTTCTTAAAGCATATCCGGTAACATATAAGTATTGTCCCGAACTACTAATAATTTGAGGAACTGGTTCATCTTTCCAAGCGTTGGTCGGAATACTTATGGTCGTTTCAATGCAGTACAATTGTCCGGGTTCTTTTAAAAATAAAGACAAGCGTGAGTCTCTATTTTCATGCACATTCTTAATCTCCTTATCACCCATGTAATAGCCATCGCCATCAGCATAGGATCCATGAGTATAAACAGGAGTGCCATCTGCCATTAGGAAATTTTGAACATAACTTCGAGTTACTCCTATACCAAAATTCCCTTGATTAGTTGCCAGTCCTAAATCATGTCCATTAACCCCTTGAACATATTGTTTCCATAATAATACCTCTTTCACATCCGATAAATTATCCTTACTGAACATTTCGAAGTATGGATTAGGTGTTTTAAGTTCATCCTTCGTTTGTGGAATTTTGCCTGTATTGGAGGCCAAACTGTTTTTATATTTATCAGCAACTTCTTTTGAGGCTGACATGGCTTGTTCCAGAAACCATTCTATTTCTCCATCGATACTTCCGGTCGGGAATTGATAATTTGCATTGTAATCTTTGGTTTTTCCGGGCCAACCATCTCCGTTGGGAACAAAAGCAGTACCTTTGAAATATTTAAGCCAAGTTCCTTCAAACAAAGCAACACGTGATTTCATTAATAAAGCAACATCCCTATTAACACGAGTTTTGACCATATCTTTATCTTTCATAAGCTCTGCTGCCTTATCTAATTCAGAAAGAATAAACCTGGCTACTTCATTGCGAGGACTACGTTTACTTGCCTCTGTTAGTATTTCCATATCATCCTTCAGGGGTTCTGTGATAATAGGATAATCACCAAATTTTCTGTAACGGTTAAAATATTCTAATGCCCGCAGAAAATGCATTTCGCCTATATAGTGCTTTATATCTGCCAAATTGCCTTCGATCGTGTTTTGAGAGCCGTTTAAATCTTCTCCATACTTAGGCTGAACGTTTGCAAAGAAAAAATTAAGATGATAAAGATTCGAAAATGACCAATCTCCACTATTTTGGGGAACACGCCATTCGCCTTCAGAGAAATGAGACGGAGGTGTCTGCCCAATTTGATTGTCAGTACCATTATCATAACTATATACGCCGTATGAATTACTTGTACCTGAACTGGCAGGCAAAATACTTGGATACAATTTATCTGCGTAAGCTTGCAATTGAGATGCATTCTTAAAATAACCTTCGGGAGATAAGTTTGATAAAGGCTCCCTATCGAGGAAATCATTACAGGCAGTAAAACTACCTATTAACAACACCGTCAATAATATATGAATATACTTTTTCATTGTTTGACAATATTAAAGAGTTACACTTAAACCAAATGACCATGTTCTTGATAAGGGGTAGGTATTACCACCTGCTACACCGGTAGCGGTTTCCGGGTCAAAAATATCAGATAGAGAAGTAAATGTCAGCAAGTTTTCACCTGAAACATACACACGGCATTTGGATATACCAATTTTATGCATCCATGTCGATGGTAATGAATAGCCTATTTGAAGATTCTTTAGACGCATATATCCGGCATCTTGCATATAGCGGGTTTGCGTTTTTTGGTTTTTCGCACCATAAGTATTCCCATCAGAATTCGATGAAAAAATGGGGCGAGGATAATATGAATCCAAATTTGCAGGAATTTCGTGACCATCAAGTCCTATCGGATTGGCGCGAAAATAATCGTTATGCTGCTCCAATCCTAATGTGTGCCATTTACTGTATCCTCCACGAACTCCCCAGAAATAATTGGAACCTCCCGGCCAAAAATCCTTTTTCAATACACCTTGTAGAAAACAACGGAAGTCAAATCCTTTCCAATCGGCAGTCAAATCAATACCGTAAAAATAATGAGAATAAGAATCTCCGAGAATTTTCAAATCACCATGATCATCCCAAGTTCTTGAACCGCCACCAACTATACCATCACCGTTTATATCTTTATACATGATATCCCCTGCAGCCCATTGAGATCCAAGTTGGCTTTGGCCTTGCAATGGAGTTGAAGGAGCAACCCCGTGGTGTCTTTCGTAATTTCTATCTAACTGTTCTAAGTGAGCATGCATTTCTTCATCGGATCGAGCAATCCCTATGGTTTCGTAACCCCAGATAAGACCATCTTTTTTACCAGCCATATAACTATCGATTGAACCGGATTTGTTGCCAGGATAGCTGTCGATATAAGTAACCTGATCTGACAGAGATGCTGAAATTCCATAACCAAGCCCATTCTTTAGACGGTCTTTCCATGAAACAGAGACTTCCCACCCACGTGTTTGTAAGTCGCAGTTATTGACCTTCGGAGGATTAAGTCCTAAAGTAATAGGTAGTTGTGGAGCAGGTCCCACCATATCCTTAGTATAACGTATAAAATAGTCGAACGCTCCGGTAAGGCGATTATTGAATAACCCATAATCAAGACCAAAATTATAAGAGCTTACAGATTCCCATGTAAGTTCTGTGCTGATTAATGAACCCACTTGTGCCGTATTAGGTTTTACTCCTTCTTGTAACCATGAACCAGCACCAGGAGAATAGGTCATCTTTCGATAAGTCGGATAATAATCAGTTGTATTTTGATTCCCTAATTTACCATAGGAAAAACGTAGTTTCAGATGATTAACTGTATTTGATAAAGATTCGAAAAACTTTTCTTGAGCAATATTCCAACCTAAAGAAAATGAAGGTGATATTTGCCAACGACTTTCCCTACGGAAACGCGATGAACCATCATAACGCATATTTACTTCTAACAGATAACGACCGTCATAATCGTAATTCAACCTACCATAGAATCCGGCTGTGGCCCAATCCTTACTGTCGCCCGTAACTACAGTTGCTTTTTCTTCGCCTGAGGCAGACATTCCTGTTGTCAGATTAAATTCAGGGTAATCACCTGAAATCACACCATATTTGGTAACATCGAAATAATGATAATCCCATTCTTCGGCTTGAAATCCACCCATAATTTTAAAATTATGTTTGTCTGCAAACGTTCGGGAGTATGTACTGTAAACATTCAAATTCCAGTAATTTTCCTTTTGATCGCTTTCTTTCAAATCGGTATTTTGTTGACCTGTCACGATTTTATTACCAGCAGGGTCATAATTATACCATTCGAGATTCAACGCTTTGGTGCTTATTTCATTAATACTGTAATTAAATTCGACGTTGGTAATCCAGTTTTTGATAGGCTCAATAATAAATGCTCCTTGATAATAGTTGCGGTCGCGTTGTACTTTACGATCTCCTCCTTCTACCAATCTGCGAGGATTATCATGATTGATATTACCATTTCTATCGTAAATAGGCATATTGGGCCAGTTGGAACGTCCTAAATCATTAAAATAACTATCTGTAAAATAAGTTGGTCTGGTCTCATCACGACGAGTGAAACGTTGGCTGTAGTTAAATCTCAGCCAATTGGTTATTTGAGCACTTATCTTAGCATTTATATTATAACGAGTCATTGCTTCTTTCCCAAAATTCAGCATACCACCTAGGTCAAGGAGATTCAAAGAAGCATAGTATGTTAATTTTTTATTTCCTCCTTGCAGGCTAAGATTATGTTCTTGAGAGAAAACCTGATCTTTAAACATTGCATCCCAAATGTCGGTATTAGCATATCCTTTTGTCCATCGATCCTCATATTTTGAACCGTCTGCAACAGGATCTAATCCATTATTTTCTCGAAGTCTGCCAGCCTGATAATCAAGCATTTTTTGTAATACCTCATCAGTGTAGTCTGGATTTACACCTTGATTTCTGGCCGCTTCATTCATCATATTGGCAAATGTATAAGAGTCCATTGCTTTAGGCATATTAATTGGGCTTGAAATCCGGAAACTATTATTATAGTTTATTGACATCTTACCCTCCGAACCTTTTTTTTGTAGTTACTAATATAACTCCGAACGGAGCACGTGAACCGTATATTGAGGAAGCGGCAGCATCTTTCAAGACAGATATATTTTCAATATCCTGTGGATTAATAGTATTAAGGTCGCCTTGCATTCCATCAACAAGGATTAGTGGAGAGCCACTCGATCCATCACCAATAGTACCTGTTCCGCGCACGGAAATATCCATGTTTTTTTCTAGCATTCCCGAGTTAGTTGAAATTTTTAATCCCGGAACTAATCCTTGCAATGCCTGGGTAGCCGATGTTACCGGACGCGATTCTATTTCTTTAGCTGTGGCTATACCCACTGCTCCAGTAAGATTTACTTTCTTTTGAGTACCAAACCCCACAACAACCACCTCGTCCAGTGTTTGTGTGTCTTCTTTCAACGTGAAATTAAGGATACTTCCTTTTACCGTCGATTCCTGGGTGATATACCCGATGTAGGATACTTGTAGTTTCGCATTGGATGAGGAAACCGACAAGGAATAGTTACCATTTATATCGGTAATAACTCCATTGGAGGTACCGACTTCAATTACATTGGCGCCAATAATCGGTTCGCCATTTCCGTCAATAACCGCTCCTGAAACAGGCCTATGCTGGGCCGTTATTTGAACAGTTACCAACAAACAGAGCATCAGGAAGGATATCTTCTTCCATAACCCACCTCCACCTGTTTTCACATTTCTGGGTGAAGCGTGATTGTTTTTCAATGTGTAATTCATGTTTCTCATGTTTTAATTTATTTAGTGTAATTTTTAGTAATTGCACAGTGCAAAAATAAAGGTTCACATTCAGTAAGACCGCCTGTATTCCGTCAAAGACCGCCTGTTTGCTAAATCCATTTTTATAATAAAAGCCGATGATAATTTTATTGGAGTTTCAAAATAGAATCTCTTTTTGACGAATTTGTTATCCCCCTATTTCTGATAAATCTCCTAATTTTGGAGAATTATCAATATATATATATTATTTTTGTTGTTGAGGTGTAACAAAAAAAAAGATTATGCAAAAAAGACTGTTTATCATTCTATTACTACTATTTCATTTAGGACAGGGATATGCTGTTCTTTCCCTCTCCATGAGCAATCTCAATATAACAAACGGCCTTTCGAACAACTATGTAAAAGATGTAGCACAAGACAGACAAGGATTTATATGGATTGCTACTGAAGCCGGATTAAATCGTTTTGATGGATGTCAATTCACACGCTATACAAGCACTAACTCGGAGTTGAAGACAGATGCTATAAATACATTATTATATGATGAACAAAATAATCTATTGTGGATTGGGACACGTTCGGATTTAACTGTACTTGATTGTTCTACTTACAAATTCACCCATTATGGCATGCAAGACAATATTCATCTTAATAACATAGTGAGTATGTCACTTGCCGGTGACACGGCCATTTGGATAGCTACTCATTACAATGGAATTCTGCATTGCAACAAAAAAACAATGAAATTCACAAGCTACACAAATGAAAGCATTCCGGAACTTAAAAATTCTAATTGGTGTATTTTTGATGACGGACATGGAAAGATTTACGTAGGACATTCATTGGATGGGTTGACAATTATAAACGCAAAGGATTTATCGGCTCTCCATTATAAGAATGAGCCTGACAATTCTTCCAGCCTGCCGGGTAATAGCGTATATTCCATTTGTGTTGACCACATGGGGAATACATGGGTTGGAACCAATCAGGGACTGGCACTTTTCCAACCGGAAAAAGGAGAGTTCCAATCATTTAAGCATGACGAAAAGAATCCGAATTCAATCATTGCCGACCATATCTATGATATCAAGCAAATGGATGATGCCACTGTCTGGATTGCCAGTGATATAGGGGGGATAAGCATACTTGATTTATACAATCTCAACCTGAGCAATAGGGATAGCGTACGTTTCAACAATATCACGGCCACAAGTTCAGGCACAAATCTTTCTTCGGGAAATATTCGCAGTCTGCTGCAAGACTCTTTTGGCAACATCTGGATAGGGAATTACAGCAGTGGGCTGGATTTTATAAGTCATACAGAACCTCTCTTCAAAATACTTCCATATATTCGAACTGTAAACAACAAAATTAAAAACAAACAGGTATGGGGAGTCTATGCAGACAGTGAAGGGAAGGTATGGGTTGGAGGAGAGAATGAAGTCAGTATATTTGAAAATAATCAGTTGCTGCGCTCAATCAATATATCCCAATACCAGTCAAGACCTTATACTCAGGTTTTTACTCTTTGCGGCAATCGTCAGGGAATAATTCTGCTGGGAACATTTGACGACGGCTTATTGGAATTTGATTCAAATACAGGAAAGGTGCATCGTATTGATCTGGGTATAGAGCACGTAGATGTTTTTACCATCAAAGAAGCGACTGACGGCACAATGTGGATAGGAGTCGAATACGGACTTTATACTTACCGGAACGGCAAAATACACAGGGAAGAGAAGATTATCAGTCAATTGGTGAATCAATCTGTTTATGGCATAGCCCACGACCGCCAAGGAAAAGTATGGATCGGTACAAATAATTCCGGTGTGTCTATATTCAATTATAACCATGAACTGGTGCACAGGCTAAATGCCGAGAATGGCTTTTTCTCCAATGCAGTCAACAGTCTTTATATGGATTCCAAGGGAGGCATTTGGATAGCTACCCGAAATGGCATAGGATATGTAGAAGATACAAAAGACCCGGATCATTTTGAAATGTACGGAAAGGAGGAAGGACTTGAAGATTGTTTCGTGCGCTCTATTCTGGAAGATGAAGCCGGAAATATCTGGCTGAGCACTAATCAGGGTATTTCATTATGGAACAAAGAAGAAAAAACATTCAGTAACTATGACCATAACGATGGCATACCGGCTGGAAATTTCATAGAAGGCTCATCTTGTCTGTCTGCCGATGGCACTGCCTATTTCGGTTCATTAAACGGTGTATCCTATTTCAATCCGGCATTTGTCTTGAAAAAGCAATCCATAGCTCCAATTCAGCTTATAGAATGCAAAGAAATATCCGTAAGTAAAGATAATGTGAATATTGAAAACATTATTCCCATAACAGAAGAAGAAATAAACTTCAGCCATCATGAAAATTCTTTTTCCATATCCTTTGCAGTCCCCGATTATGCGCAGAGCAAACAAGTGGAATATGCCTATATATTGGAAGGCTTCTATAAAAATTGGGTTAAATCGAATGGAGAAAACACGGCTGTCTTTCGTAATATACCTCCCGGTAAATATACTTTCAGGGTAAAGGCTCGTCTGAAAAATCAAGTATGGGATGAAAGCCGTATGGTTTCACTCAATATACACATTCATCCTCCCTTCTGGTTCACTTGGTATGCGTGGTTCTTTTATATCTTGCTCGCATGCATAATTATAATTTTCTACATTCTGTCCTATCAGAGAAAATTAAAGCTCAAAAGCCTCCAAGAAATCGAAAAGCAACACAGTTTGAATGAGCAGAACCTCAACAATGAGCGTTTGCAGTTTTATACAAACATCACCCATGAACTGCGTACACCTCTGACCCTTATCATAGGGCCGCTTGAAGACTTGGCCGACGACAAGAAAATCCCGGAAGTTTACAGGAACAAGATCAACTCCATTCACGGCAGTGCGATGAGATTGCTAAATCTTATCAATCAGCTGCTGGAATTCCGTAAAACAGAAACCAATCACCGGCAGCTGATTGTCTGCAAAGGAAATTTAACGGGACTCGTGACTGAGATCGGCCTCCGCTATAAAGAGCTGAATTGCAACCCCGATGTAAAGATACAGATAAAAACAGGTGAGCTTCCGATTCAAATTTACTATGACCCGGAAATCATAACGACTATTCTAAACAACTTACTGTCCAATGCCATAAAATACACACATCACGGAGAAATTATAATATCACTTTCTTGCGGCAATGAAACAAGCGGCAACTATGCAATTATCTCTGTTTCCGATACGGGGTGCGGCATCGAACCGGATGAACTGCCCCATATCTTTGAACGATACTATCAAGGAAAAGGGAAGTATCAGGCATCCGGTACAGGAATAGGATTGGCATTGGTAAAATCATTGGCCACCCTCCATCAAGGGATGTTGGAAGTTAAGAGCGTTGTCGGTAAAGGTACCACCTTTACCTTCCGGATACTTGCCGATTATGACTATCCGGATGCTATGCACAAGGAGGTTGCGTCTGCTTCCGAAGTCGTCGACATGGCTGAAGAAGACAGCGAGCAAGACAATCGTCTGCTGCTTCTCGTCATAGAGGACAATGAGGACATACGAAAATATATCGTTTCATCATTTAATACCGAATACAAAGTATTGGAAGGAAGCAATGGAAAAGAAGGACTCGAAATAGCCTTGTCAACCATCCCCAATATAATAGTCAGCGATATAATGATGCCGCAGATGGATGGAATCCAATTATGCCGTGCTATAAAGGAGGATATACGCACCAGCCATATACCCGTAATCTTGTTAACAGCTAAAGATTCGATGCAAGACAAGGAGGAAGGATATGAGAGTGGAGCAGACTCTTACCTGACCAAGCCATTCAGTGCAAAACTGCTGCGTACACGCATGCTGAATTTGCTCGAATCACGAGCACGTTTGGCAAAACGAATAACTGATTCGTCATTGACTGGTAGCGAAACAGAGTCTGCTATTTTTATAGAAGAACCCTTAAAGTTAAGTAATCTGGATGAGGCTTTTCTGAAAAAAACAACCGAAATTATCGAGGAAAATATCAATGATGAGAAACTGGATATTATTTTTCTTACACAACAGATAGGAATGAGTCACTCCACCATGTATCGGAAAATCAAAGCATTAACTGGCATTACCGTAAATGAATATATTCGCAAAATACGTTTGAGAAGAAGTATGCAATTGCTTCAAACGGGTGATTACAATGTCTCAGAGGCGGCTTATATGAGTGGATTTAATACTATGAGCTATTTCCGTAAATGTTTTAAGAATGAATATGGATACTCTCCTTCAGAAGTAACACGGACAAAAAACAACAATAAATAATCTTAATAAATTTCTATCCATGAATCGATTATTCTTTTTATCTCTTTTGTTTTTTCTAGGAAATACTTCTGAGTTCTTTGCTCAAACAGAACCTTTGTGGGATAATACGACAAAGAATAAACCGAGTCAGGAATTGCAAGAAGTTGAAATAATCTCATCAATTGATTGCAAAATTCAGAAAGCTTTTGTATACAAAACGAAAAGTAAAATCCGCAAACCGTTAATAGTCAGTCTTCATACATGGAGTGGCGATTATACTCAAAAAGACCCACTGGTAAATGACGTAATGGCACGTGATTGGAATTATATCCATCCGGATTTTAGGGGAGCAAATAATAAACCGGAAGCGACATGTAGCACATTGGTACTGTCTGACATAGAAGATGCTATTGATTTTGCACTAAAACATACGAATGCGGATCCTCAAGAAGTCCATATAATTGGCGTTTCAGGAGGTGGACTTGCGACTTTATACGCATATATGAATATTCAATATCCTGTTAAATCGTTTTCTGCCTGGGTTCCTATATCTGATATAGATGCCTGGTATTGGGAATCCGTAGGCCGAAAACAAAAATATGCCGATGATATTGTAAAATCCGTATCGGTTGATACTGTTTACAATCGGGAAGAGGCATTGCGACGTTCCCCATTGTGGCAAAAATTCCCGAAAGAAAAGCGCGAAAACTCTCAGTTCTATATTTACACCGGTATACATGATGGATACATAGGTTCTGTTCCTATTACCCACTCAATCAATATGTATAATCGCTTAGTAGGAGATTTGAAATACAATACTTCTAATCTTGATGATATTATGAAGAAAGCAAATTCGGATTCTGATCTAATTTCCGAAAAAAAAGTGATTGATTTAGTAACCAAACGGATGAACCCTTTACACAAAGTAAACAGTGTAATCTTTAACAGACCTGTGCATTTGACCCGTCAGTACCAAAATATCCGGTTGACTGTATTTGAAGGAGGGCATGAACAAATACCACAAGCACTGGCATTGTTGCCTCATAGCTATATAGCATCAACGAAATATAATATCCTGACGATTGGTGATTCAAATGGTCAAAATAAAGGCGGTTGGGTAGACCAATTGAAGATGATGATGCCCAATGCTCGTATTGTCAATAATTCACGTTCCGGACGAACCATTGGCTTCGATAACCTTGGCAACAAAGAATTGAACGCATTGAGAAACATAGATGATTTCCTAAATGAAGCAAAACATAAAATCGGACAAGATAAATATGATTATGTGATTGTCTGTCTGGGAACCAACGATGCCAAAAATGAATTTTCAGAAAAGCAGGATGAAGTAATTGCTAATTTTGAAAAACTTCTTCAAAAAATCAAAACGCATCAATTAATCAAAAACTCTAATCCGAAGCTTATATTTATCACACCACCGCCTATGCGTTCTACTGACGTTGAATATAAATATCAGGGAGGAAACGAGCGTTTATCTTTGCTTGTTCCGGAATTAAAAAGGATTGCAAAACAAAAAAACTTCCAAGTAATAGATATTTATCATCCTCTACAGAAGATTTTTAATCACTATGCTCCTGATGGTGTACACATGGTTCCCTCCGGACAGAGAATCATTGCCGAAAAAGTTGTTGAAGAGATAAAATAATGAATTAAAAATCCTTGTAATGCTTTCTTTTTGATTGTTTTTTTCTTTTTGACGAATTTGTTATCCATATTCGACAGATATATTTAACTGCTTTAAATACTACGGTTGTAATTTTGTATCTGAAACTTTAAATTAATAGTTTAGGACATGAAATATACATTTTTAATCCCTGCTACATTCTTGTTGTTAATATTGTCGGCATTCACTACAGTTGACACCCAACCTATTACCATTTTTACCATTGGCGACTCGACAATGGCAGACTATAATACTCAAAATGGTTATCAGGGACGAGGATGGGCACAAATGTTACCCTGTTTCCTGACAGAAGCCAATGTAAAAATCGAAAATCATGCATCAAGCGGTCGAAGCACTTTAAGTTTTATCAATGAAGGGCGTTGGGATAAAGTCTTATCACGATTGAAAAAGGGAGACTATGTATTCATACAATTCGGGCATAACGATGAGAAAACAACTAAAGAACTGCATACAGTTCCCGGAGGCTCTTTTGATGAAAATTTACGAAAATTCATTCGGGAAACCCGTGCCAAAGGGGCTTATCCTGTATTATTTAATTCTATTGTACGTCGAAACTACCCGCCATCAGGTTATGTGGGCGAGCGCAAGGACCGCTATGAAACAGAGGGAGATATACTGGTTGATACACATGGTGAATACGTTGTTGCACCACGCAGGGTTGCGAAAGAAATGAATGTTCCATTTGTCGATATGACTCGTCTGACTCATGATTTAGTAACGCAATTAGGCCCGGAAGAATCGACAAAACTCTATATGTGGATACCCGCAGGTGTATATGACGCGCATCCCGACGGGAAAATAGATAATACCCACCTTAATATTTACGGTGGAAAGGTGGTTGCGGAAATAGCTGTACGAGAAGTGGTAAAGGTTGTTCCCGCATTGGTCCCTTTCGTCCGTTATCACGATCCGGATGTTTATGTCGCCGATTATAAAGACAATAAAACGTGTGCCGTCTGCTATACATTTGATGATAGGCTAAAAGAGCATTATACATTGGTTTTTCCTGAAATGGAAAAAGTAGGTTTCAAGGGTACTTTTTATGTGTGCGGAAAAATCATTGAAGAAAAGGAAGCACAACAAGGTAAGCCACGTATGACATGGAAACAGATGAAAGAAATGTCAGACAACGGACATGAAATCGGAAATCACAGTTGGTCCCATCCCAATTTAAAAAATCTGTCAACAGAAGAAGTACGTACTGAAATTGGGAAGAACGATAGTATCATATTAGCCAATATCGGAAAAAAGCCCCTTTCGTTTTGTTATCCGGGCAATTCTTTCAATGAAGAAATCATTTGTATGGCTTCAGAAGGAAGAGTAGGCACTCGCACTCGTCAGTTTGGAATAGGCGGAGAGAAATCCGGTTCAACAGTAGAATCGTTAGATAAATGGATAAAGGACTTACTTATTTCGGGTGAGTGGAGTATCGGGATGTTGCACGGTATGACTTATGGATACGATGCTTTTTCCGATTCAGAAATACTGTGGGAACATTTTCGCAGAGTAAAAAAACAGGAAGACAAAATATGGGTCGATACATTTGAGAAAGTGTCAGCCTATACAAAAGCTCGGAACAACGTACAACTGGATGTCGCAAAATACGAATCGAATATTCAAATTACTCCTCGATTAGCGCTTGACTCACGATTGTTTACCGAACCACTCACGATGGTAGTGAAGAAAAATAGTAACCATACGAAAATAATAGTACACCAAAATGGAAAAGAATTAAAAGTTAAAGAAAAAAACAACTATTTGATTTTCGATTTCAACCCGTTTGGTGATACAATAGACATTAAAATTCACTAATTAAATTATAAGCGACATGAAAGGTATTCATATTCTCGTATTTATACTTATTCTTAATTCTTTAATTCCTGTATTTGCCGGAGAACCGACACATTACGCGATACGATTATCGACGGCTCCGGGTTCAACAACGTCTCAATCAGTATCGTTGCTGTGGGGAGAAGGGGGTAAAACAGATGATGATCATCACTATTCAATCTATTGTAATGGAAAGCTTTTGGATACAACTGCAATGACTTATTATGATGTAAAAAATTTACCTTCTGATTCTTCTTATCATTTCCAAGTGAAGTTGCAAAATAAAAAAAATAAAGTCATATATAATAGTAACTTACTATATGTCAGAACAAGCCTATCACCAAAATATTTCAATATTAAAGATTTCGGTGCAGTTGGAGATGGAAAATCACTTGACACAAAAGCTATTCAGCAGGCTATTGACGCCTGTAACAAACAAGGCATTGTTGTGGTTCCCAAAGGAGTATATCTCACGGGAGCACTTTTCTTTAAAAGTTATATGACTCTCTATATTGAAGAAGGTGCTATTCTAAAAGGCAGTTCTGACTTAGCGCATTACCCGATAGTAAGATCCCGTTTTGAAGGAATTGAGGGTAGTCAATATGCATCCCTGATAAACGGGGGAACTTTACTATCTGGTGGTATTCAAGAATTTTCTATTCGAGGAAAAGGAATTATAGATGCCAATGGAGAAAATCTAATTAACCAGCAGAAAAAAGAAGGATTAGGGTACCGGGGACGAATATTAAGCCTGATGAATGGAGAAAATATATGTCTGGAAGGAGTTACTTTTTTACAATCTCCGGCGTGGGGAGTTCATTTTATTTACTGTATGGGCGTTACTATTAAAGACGTATATATCAACACTCGCTTTGATCCGGAAACAGGGCGTAAATATAAAATCCATAATGGCGATGGATTAACGATCGACTCTTCTAAAGATATCGTTGTTTATAATACGACAATCTCATCGCAAGATGATAATGTGTCCATTAAATCAGGAAGAGACAATGATGGAAGACGAGTCGCCAAATCGACAGATAATGTAAAATTATTTGATTGTAAGTTTCTCGGGGGATTTGGTGTTGTAGTCGGAAGTGAAATGGCCGGGAACGTAAGGAATGTTTTAGTAAATAATTGCTTTTACGAAAATACCGCTTGTGTATCACAGTTGAAAGCACCTTGGGGGAGAGGAGGTGTTATAGAAAATATAACATTTAAGAATATTGTACACACCGACTCTATTCATCACGATAATATGTGGTTTAGAGGGGCTATTTGTATTGACCAATATTACGGTATTGAAAATCCTGACTATACTGTTCGCAAGGAAGTAGACGAAAATATGCCGACTATACGCGACGCATGGTATGAGAACATAACTATTTCAAAAAAATATGGATTCGGTATGTACCTATGTGGTAGACCGGAGAATTATGTAAAAAATATATATTTCAGAAATGTAGAGATACATTCCGAAAATGGTATTTATGGACGGCACTTAGATGGTATCCATTTGAAACAGACAAAAATTATTCCGATCACAGGGGAAACTTTTGAATGGGTACAAACTCAGAATATACAGATTAATCAATAATTAAAATAGATCAGATAAGTATGAAAAGAAGCATTATTCCTTTAATAATTATCCTTTTGGGGCAAACTATATATGCACAGCAAAAGTTTAATCTGATATCGAACAACAAAGCAGGTGCTGTTTACTACCAAGGAAATGAAAAAGTCGTCAACACCGCTATCGATATGTTGATAAGTGACTCGAAACTAATCTGCGATCAACCATTCTCGTTAAATAATGAACTGAATAACAACACAATAGTTGTCGGTATTCCCGATCAGGAACCTGATATTAAAGAATTGGTAGACCGTTTTAAGCTTGAAATCGCTGATCTGGCAGGAAAATGGGATGCTTATAAAATACAAGCGGTTGAATCTAATGGAGATAATTATTTGTTCATTTTAGGGAGTAATCCTCGTGGAGTAGCCTATGGGATACTCGAACTATCTCGTCAAATGGGAATTTCGCCTTGGGTGTGGTGGGCAGATGTCGTTCCTGACAAGAAAGAGAATGTTACAATCATGACTGATGAAAAGGTGCATGCTCCATCTGTACAATACAGAGGGTTCTTCCTCAATGATGAAGATTGGGCGTTGATGCCATGGAGTACTCGAACTTTTGAACCGACTCCAGTAAAAGGAGCTATCGGACCAAAAACGTATGCAAAGATATGCGAATTATTACTCCGACTTCGTGCCAACACCCTTTGGCCTGCCATGCACGAATGTACTGTTCCATTCTATTTCACCGAAGGAAATAAAGATGTTTCCGATAAATACGGTATCATAATGGGAACTTCACATTGCGAACCGATGATGCGGACAAATACGGGAGAATGGGATAATGCAAAATATGGTTCTTATAACTTTCTTACTAATCGTGAAAATGTGCTCTCTTACTGGAACGAACGCTTGGCAGATGTTTCCAAAACCGAAAACATTTTTACTATGGGAATGCGAGGTATACATGACGGACGTATGCAAGGAGTTAAGACCATTGAAGACGAAGCTAAAATATTACAGGAAGTTATAAATGCTCAAAGAGAACTGCTTAAAAATAGTGGTAAGGGAGATGTTTCAAGTATTCCACAAGCATTTATTCCTTATAAAGAGGTTCTAAAAGCCTATGATGCAGGTGTAGAGCTTCCTGAAGATATTACCTTGGTTTGGTGCGATGATAATCATGGTTATATTATGCGTCTTAGTGATCCCGAAGAACAAAAACGTTCAGGCGGTGGAGGGGTTTACTATCACGTCTCTTATTGGGGAAAACCTCACGATTATCTATGGCTGGGTTCCACTCAACCAGCTTTAATCTACACTGAAATGAAGCGTGCGTGGGATAACAATGCACGCCGTATGTGGATTCTTAATGTAGGAGATATTAAACCGAATGAATATTTGACAGAGTTCTTTCTTGATATGGCATGGAATATAGATGCATTTGCCGGAGATAAGATTTACGCGCATCAAAGAGAATGGCTACATACAACATTTAAAGGTAAAGCGACTGATAAAATAAACCGGATCATGAAACAATATTATCATCTTTCCGGACATCGTAAACCTGAACACATGGCTTGGAATAAAGTCGAAGATTGGGAGTTACGTCGTCAGAATCCTACTAATCGTCAGGGTTTACAACCCGTAAAAGATTCGGAGCTTTCACCAGTACATTTTGGCGATGAAATGGAACGCCGTATTCAGGCGTTTAATTCAATTACACTACTATCGGAAGAAATATTTGAAAATGAAATTCCAAATGAATTAAAACCTGCTTATTTCCAATTAATACATTATCAGGTTGCAGCCAGTTCAGCGATGAGCCGTAAGATATTGTATGCACAGAAATCACGTTTGTCTGCGGAAAATAACGTAGAACTTGCCGGATATTATGCCCGATTAGCTACAGATGCTTACAACGAGATCACTGCTTTAGATTACACATACAATAAAGATATGCAGAGTGGGAAGTGGGATTTGATGATGGATATGAAGCCGCGAGATTTGCCGGTTTTCCAACAGCCTGTTTTACCTGATCTTCCTAAAAAAGTATTGTGCCCAACTAACAATCCTGCTATACCAAAAATGCCTGCATTATCTGTAACAGCAGGATCATCCGTTGAAGGTGATCGTATGATTGCTCTAAATGCATGTGATTTTATAAATAATCTCCAGACTGAAGTTATAGAAGGATTGGGACATAGTGGAAGAACAGTACGTTTGCAACCATCTAAGAAAATAGACTTGAAACAGCCTCATCTTGAATATAAAGTATCTACTACAAGCAAAGGTAATGTGAAAATCAAAGTTGGAACCATTCCTATGCATCCCGTTCATGGAAATTCAGAGATGAGATATGCCATTGTTATTGATAATCAAAAGCCAATAGAAGTTTCTACTTCAGCAGAGTTTTTGTCAGATAAATGGGCGGAAAATGTATTGCGTAATCAGTCATTGACAATTACAGAAGCCAATATACCGGAAGCAGGTGAGCACACTATACGTATCTATGCTTTAGATGAAGAATTACTTGTGGATCAGTTAATGCTGGAATTTGATTTGGAAAGGAAACATTATCTTATTCCTGTAAAATATAAGTCTAATCAATAATATATATTCAAATTTATGAAATCATATCTCTTATCATTAATATGTCTGCTGTTCTTTTGTTGTTGTGGCAAACAACCAGCTATTGAAGAATATCTTCTTATTCCTCACCCCGTGAGCATTGAATATACTTCTGGATTCACTAAATTGAAAAACAACTTGTCAATAGCTTATACTGAAGAATTAGCTAATGAAGCAGAGCTATTGCAATCATACCTTTCTGTTAACTTTTCTATTAATACGAAAATGAAACCAGGAAGCGAAAGCGGAAACATTATACTCAAGTTAGATACTTCCATTTTGCCGGATAAAAAAGAAGGTTATATAATGGGTATAGATGATAAAATAACGATAAAAGCCAATTCCGTAATCGGAATATTCAATGGTATTCAGACTTTACGTCAGATTATACAAAAGAAAGAAGGTAAATGGATAGTCCAAAAAGCAATCGTTACCGATTATCCAGCATTTTCATGGCGCGCTTTCATGCTTGATGAAGGACGCTATTTCAAAGGCAAGGAAGTCGTTTTCGACCTTTTAGATGAAATGGCAGAATTGAAGTTAAACGTTTTTCATTGGGGATTAACTAATGATCAAGGGTGGCGCATTGAAATCAAAAAATATCCGAAACTGACTGAAATCGGAGCCTATCGTGATTCATCTGAAATACATAAATTTGGGAGTAATATTTTCGACGGCAAACCTCACGGAGGCTTCTATACACAAGAAGAAATTAAAGAGGTGGTCGAATATGCTGCTAAACGCCATATCATGGTTGTACCCGAAGTAAATATGCCCGGACATGCTTGTGCTGCTATTGCTGCTTATCCATGGTTAGGGACAAGTGGAAAAGAAATAAAAGTACCAACCAATTTTGGTGTTAAATACGATGTCTTTAATGTCGCTGATCCTAAAGTTATTCAATTCTTCGAAGATGTTATAGATGAAATGATTCCTCTTTTTCCGTCTCCTGTATTCCATATTGGGGGCGATGAAGTACGGTACAATCATTGGAATGAGTCTCCATACGTTCGGTCTTATATGACAAAAAACGGCCTGAAAGCTCCGGCAGAGTTACAGGTTTACTTTACCAATAATATGTCGAATCTGCTGGCAGGGAAAAGCCGTCGTATGATGGGTTGGAATGAAATAACAGGAGATAGGGTACATAGTTATCAGAAAGAGGAATCCGATGCTGATGCTAAAAATATAAAACTTGCCAAAGGGACTATTGTCCATTTTTGGAAAGGCGATACGGCATTAATTAGGCGAACCATTGAAAAGGGATATGATGTGGTAAACTCTTATCATAATTCCACCTATCTGGATTACAGCTACGAACAAATCCCCTTGAAGAAATCATACTTTTTCGATCCCATACCCGAAGGTCTGACAGATGATCAAAAAAAGAGAATCTTGGGACTAGGCTGCCAAATGTGGGGAGAATTCATTCCAACAGTAGAAAGTATGAATCTCAAAATATATCCTCGCATAGCTGCGTATTCTGAAGCAGGATGGACAGATAAAAGCCATAAAGATTACAATAGGTTTCTTCATGCTCTTGACCCTTTTTGAAGCGATGGAAAGCTAAAGGTGTAAAATATGACGTAGCAAAATAAGTTTTTGATCGAAAAGGTAAATATAAACTTGTTGGCGGAATTAAATTAACGCATATTTAACCCTGCCAATGGGTTTGCTATTTTTATAGCAATAAATCAAACTCTTATAGAATTCATCTTCATCGTTTCCAGATTTAGAAACAGCCCGTGATGTTCAATCATCCCATTACGGAACATCTTCCACAAGATATTACTGCCAAGTTGTGCTAGTGTGGAGTTGATAAACAGGTCTTGTTTTTCCAACGCCTCCGCCAAGGAACAGCTCGGTCCCGAATCCTCCTCTTTCACCCTTGCGTACCTCACGAACCGGGTGATGACTTTCAAAGAGCCGACAGTCTCATATAGTTGGGAGGCGGGCTGTTTTATCTTCTTGGGAATGGTTCCTAAAACAACCTGCCCGGTCGTCTGCGTATTCCCGAAATCCATCCAATACAGCGGTGTCTCGTGATTGTGGTAATTCGAGGCAGGAATTGCTTTCAATATGTTCCACAAGTCGAGCCGTGACTTGATGTTGTCGGTACAAGTAACGATGATATTCGCCATGTCGTCCCGTCTGGCATCTTTCAGCACGGTCGGGAAAATATCCGGCAAAGCTTTCCAGTCATTGCCGAAGAAATTGTTGATGCGGGTAACGAGGCATTGCGCCTTGTTCAGCCCCATGTCGGAATACCCGAACAGCTGGCGGCCGATATTGGATTCCGTCACGATGTCCGGATCATAGAGTGTTACGAACAGTCCCGGATGCCCGAGTGCCCGCAGGGTCACGTCCAGCCTTGCCAGGCAGATCAGCACCTGCGAACCGGTTCCTCCCGCTCCGATGAGGTTCACCGTCACCGGATGTTGCGGGTTGATCAGATAGTTGTCTATGTAATGTACTCTTTTCATTTCAATATGTCTTTCAGTTTCAGGTTATTCAAAAGCTTCAGTTCATCAAGGTCGAAAGGCTTGTCCTTTGCGGCTTTCGTTACCAGTACCAGGTTGGATATGGTCGGGTTGCCTTCGCCTCCCAGATGGGAAAACTCCGTCAGCCAGAACTTCTTCTCCCAATACTCCAGCAGGTTCGTGTAGGTCAGGTCTTTCGGCTTCTCTATTTTTGCGGAGCCCAGGCAGACACTCGCCCCCGTTACGTTGAAGAACGGCGCGGCATAGAGTTCCGTCTTTTCCGTCAGCTTCTTGTCCTTGCAGGCATAGATATTCAGCCAACTTTCTCCGGCCACATAGATGAGTCCCGGCAGGTTGTATTCCGCGTTTGCGATTTTAAGGCTTTCCCTGAAGAACATCATCCGCTTCTGCGGTGGATTGTACCAGACATATTTCTCGCTGCCCTTCCGGGGATCGCACCACAACATATTGGACGGAATCCTGCCGTATGGCGTGGTACTGTGCCTTTCGGAATAGCCGCGTACCAGCTCGTTCATGAATTCCACCGTAACGGGACGGCCTTCGCTCATCATGCCGTTCTCGTCTATGTCCCTGACCTCTATAAAATAGCTGCCTTCATAGCTGTCATCCTCACCGGAATAGGCAATCAACGCCGCCTTGGGATGGAGCAGCGCCCTCAGTTTCTTTGTAAGTTCATTTGTTTCCAACATGGTTCAACTGATTAGAGTTATGAATTCGTCAGCCCACCGGAAGAACCGTTCCGGGTAATCGTCCATCCGGAACAGTTCTTCGGTGTCGGGTGACAAGTCGCAGGTCGTTACCGGAATAATATCGTAGGTCTCGCTGCTGTAGGAATTGTAATAGTCGACAAAATACTCCGTAACAATATTCCTGGCATCATATATGATGCTTATCTGCTGTTGCAGGTACATCGGATGAAAATCCGGCTCTTCAGAGTGGAAGGCGTCATACCCGTATTGCATGATGCCCCGTTCAGGTGCCAGGAACGGGAGGCCCCGTTTCATCATATCGACCAAAGGCTGTTCAAACCCGTTTCGGGGAGTATATGACTCAAGCGCTTTCGGCAGGTTCTTATAGTAAGATTTCGATTCCACCCTTTTGAGCAGCCTGCCTATTTTCCCATCCTGATAGGAAGCCAGCAATTTCATGCGGTCCCTCCAATCTTCCGGGTCGCTGCCGTCATCTTCCGAGAGCATTTCAAACATGAAATCCGTATCATCGTTCTCCCAAAAGATGCCGATGCCGTTGGCTTCCATCAGATTGTGGAGGAATGTGACGGCAATCCTCCTCAAAACAGGATTGAGCGTTTCCATGAATTTTACCGGAAAATAATACAGCGTGAAACTTCCCCATTTGTGACATTTCCACAGTCGGAAGAACAGCCTGCCGTCCTCCTGCTCGATATTGACATACAGATTGTCCCCGATAAGCGTATCCATCTCATCGTATAGTCTGGCGATGCCTTCCCCTATACTTTTCCCCGGTGTATGCACGGCTTCCTTTTGCAGTAACAAAGCGTACTTGAAATATGAATCACGCAGGAACTCGTAGTTTCTCCTCGTGATTACATTTATCTTGTCACATTCGCAATCGTCGTAGCAATCTACGGTAAGATTTTCTGTGCCAGCGGTGTCAAGGCCGTGCTTAGAAAAGAATTACGGCCCCGCTTGGAGCCGTAATCCGTTCTTCCCTGTTCACGCCGTACTGTACATTCCTTTGCGTCTGGCTGATGACGAGCCTTGCCAGCCGTTCCAACCGGTGTTCGTCCAATGGTACACATGACTTCTTTTTTCTATTATCCTTTTTCCTGTTGTTGTTCTTCTTCATGCTCTCTATCCTTTTACCCCGATGGTGGTTGTGAACTCGTACACGGCCTTGTCGTTCTTGATGACCGGTCCGTGTACCGTTGCCGTTGTCAGCTCCGGGTAAAAATTGGAGTAATAGCTCATGACCATTTCGGGACTGTCCGACGGGTTGGGATCATCGAGCGTGACCATTCCATTGTTCTTCTTGAATGTGAATGAGCGTGTCATTCCTGTGATTTCGAGTGCCATAATATTATAATCTTAAACAGTTTGATATTGGAAAAGCCACGCGACTTTGACCCTTTTGGGCACGCAGGATTGCCCCCTTTGGCTACAATATGATTGACCCTTTTGGCCAAAATAGTATTGACCACTTGGTACACCTGTTGTTATAGATTTTTTTGTGTAGATTTGAGTACCCGAGTCCTGGTGTAACGGGGGCGATAATAAAATCTATACAAATGGATAAACGAATCAAAAACATTTTAAGGTGTTATGCGGCCGGCATGGGAATCAAGGAAACGGCGTCCACGTTTCATACTTCCCGTAATACAGTCCGCAAGTATGTCCGCTTGTTCCTTTCAAGCGGTAAGAGTATTGAACAACTTCTTTCCCTGTCCGATGGTCAGTTGGATGAGTTGTTCGGCTGTACGGAATCCCGGCATCGGGAGCCTTCTTCCAGAAGGATTGAATTGGAAGCCTTGCTTCCCGGATATGTATCCCGCCTGTCACGTAAAGGCATGAGTGTCCGAAAACTGTTCAAGGAGTACCATGCCGAATATCCGGACGGTTTCCAGTTATCTTCCTTCAAACGGGCTGTCCGTCAGTACAAGTTTCACATCAAGGTCGTCGGTCATGTCGAGCACTATGCCGCAGACCAGATGTATATTGACTTTGCCGGTGACAGGCTTGAAGTCGTTGATGAAATGACGGGCGAGACGAAGAAAGCCGAGGTATTTGTCGCCATCCTTCCGTTCAGCCATTATACCTACTGCGAAGCCGTATGGTCGCAACGCAAGGAAGACCTGATAAAGGCATGTGAGAATGCCATGCAATATTTTGAAGGCGTTCCTGCGGCTATCGTCCCCGACAATCTGAAGGCTGCCGTCACACGAAGCGACCGCAACGAGCCTGTCATCAATGATGATTTCGCCGCTTTTGCCGAATATTACGGCTGTGCAGTCTATCCCGCCCGTGTGCGTCACCCCAAGGACAAGGCTTTGGTAGAAAATGCCGTAAAGCTTCTCTACCATTCCATTTACCTTGACATAGAGGGAATGACATTCTCCAGCCTGGAGGAACTCAATACCGCCATCCATATCTCCCTGCTTGATTTCAATGAAAAGGTGATGGCCGGACGGGAGGTGTCACGCAAGGAAATGTTCCTTCATGGAGAGAAGGATTATCTTCGACCGCTTCCCGTGAAACGTTACGTAATGAAAGAGAGGAAACTGATGACCGTGGGAAGGAACTCTTACGTTTCCTTGTTCAAGCACCATTACAGTGTTCCAAAGGAATATACAGGAAAGCGTGTGACGATTCTTTATGATGCCGACACGGTGGAAATCTACTGTGGCATGAACCTTGTCGCCACCCATGACCGCTGTGACATTCCTTACACTTATTCTTGGAAAAAGGAGCACAACCTGCCTGGTCATTACGGCCCCTATGACAAGGACTTGGAGGAACTTTTCCGGCGTGCCTCGGAAATAGACAATATCGTACTGAACTATCTCCGTGAAGTGGAGCGTTCCATGCAATATCCGCCAAAAGCATTCAGGTCCTGTCGGGGTATCTTGACGTTGGAGAAAAAATACGGCCGCGACCGTCTGGTTGCGGCTTGCGTATGTGCGGACCAGAAGTTGCAATACGGGTATCAGGCCTTGCGCGAGGTGCTTGAACTGGGAGAAGATGCGGATTTCCTTCCCGATGAGGACGGGAAAGTACAGCCCAACGTGACTTCCCCGACTCCATTGACCCACAAAAATATACGTGGACGTGAATATTACAGAAAGGACAAACAATAAAACTCATATCTATGGAAGTAAACAATAAAACAGCTCCCGTTACGGGACAACAAGACCAGAATACCATATCCCTGGATTTAATGAACCGTATGAAATTGCATGGTATGGCAGAGGCTTTCAGGGAAAGTCTTGCCGGCACCACTCCGCAATCCATGACTGCGGACACGTTCCTCTCCATGCTCCTAGCACGCGAATGGGACTATCGCGCTCAGGCTGCCATTGCACGGCTCACCAAAAATGCGGCATTCCGCTACAAGGCCTATATTGAACAGATTGACTATGCCACGAACCGGGGGCTGGAACGCAATCAGATGGAACGTCTTGCCACCCTTGATTTTGTACATAAGGCACAGAACCTTTTCATTACCGGTTCTTCAGGAACAGGAAAAAGTTATCTGGCGTGTGCCCTTGGCCACGAAGCATGCAAAAGGGGATTCCGAACCTTCTATGCCAATGCCCCTAAACTGCTCGGTGCACTGAAAGTCGCCAAAGTCAAAGGTACACTTGAAACGGAACTCAAGAAGATTGAGCGCTGCCAGTTACTCATACTTGACGACCTGTTCATCGTACCTCTTGATGTCAGGGAACGTCCCATACTGCTTGAAATTATTGAGGACAGGCATGAACGGAAATCCGTCATCATCACATCGCAGTACCCATCCTCCAACTGGTATGACATGGTAGGCGACCCGACAATAGCCGATGCAATCCTTGACCGCATCATACATACGGCTCATATCATAGAGTTATATGGTGAAAGTATGCGAAAGTTAAGGTCTAAGAAAAACGAGAAATATTAAAAGGGTAAAATAATATTGACCCCCAACACCAGGACTTTAAAGGGGCAATCATATTGTAGCCAAAGGTGGGTAAATCTTGGGTGGCCAAAAGGGTCAAAGTTGAGTGGATTTTCCAGCATGTATTGTGCCCGGCACTCATGGGCAAGCGCCGCAAAGGGTAAGAATATTCCTTTGTCTGTCATAAGTGAGGGCATGGGGCATGATTCGGAAAGCACCACCCAAATTTATCTGGCATCACTGGATAATGTCTTAGTGGATAGGGCTAACGCCCAAATCTTGAAAAGTCTGTAAAAGCGAAACCGTTTAGCAAGATGATTTCTTTCTTAGGAAGAGGGACTTACTCTATTGCAAAATTACACATTTTACTGAAAATCCACCCATTATAGGGGATAGAAATTAACTTGAATTATCAACAAACGAGCGGTTGTTTAGTAAGTTGATATAGAATTTGTCTATAAATCAGTCGTATAGGCAAAATTCTTCCTCTTCCTAAGAAAGGCACCGGGACTTTCTCATTCCCTTTATGTAGTTAAAGATGATTGAGGAAATAACCGAGAACGTAGATATACAGGAAAACAGGCTGATTGCGCTTTCCTCTGATTTGTTAAACACCCTGCTCAAGGACCATACGATGAGCAAGGCAGGGAAACAGTGCAATATATTCTGGGCAACCTCTGATTACGAACATTTAGGAAACGGTTACGAGTATCAGTCACCAATTCTGCCTGAGCTGATAACAGGAGAGAATGGCAATGTGGTAATGCCCCGCGTAATGAAGCATAAGACCACACAGAACATGCGTTCCCGGGAAATGGCGGAAGTGTTCACTCCGTCATGGATTTGCAATGCACAGAACAACCTGATTGACGAGGCATGGTTTGGTAGGAAGGACGTGTTCAACAAGGAGACAACCACAGACGATGGTACGAACACATGGCAGGTAAATGAGGAAAGGATCATTTTCCCAGAAGGCAAGACTTGGAAGGACTATGTACGTGAGAACCGTATGGAAATCACTTGTGGAGAAGCACCCTATCTCGTGAGCCGTTACGATACGACCACAGGAGATTTTATTCCGGTGGAAAAGCGCATTGGGCTACTTGATCGAAAACTCCGTGTCATCAGCGAGAACACAACCACTTCCGGCGAATGGCTGGAAGCCGCACAAGATGCCTACAAGAGCATCTATGCCTACGAATGGCAGGGAGACAGCCTTCTGCTTGCCCGTGAAGCCCTCCTTTTCTCTTTCATTGAGTATTACCGAAGCAAGTTCGGGAAAGACCCGCAAGTAAAATCTGTCAACTATATCGCCTATATCATTTCGTGGAATGTATGGCAGATGGACGGGCTTAAAAGTGTCGTGCCGAACAGTTGCGGTGAGCGCAGGGAACTTGTTGCCGACTTGTTCGGGACAACGGAGACAATCAGCCAATGTGAAGGATGCTTGAAGAATAATATTTTCAAGCACAACGGAACATACTGCATCATCAAGGACTGGCGTGCTACCGACAAGGCAACGGGCAAAAAGGGAAAACGAATCCGATTCATCGACCTCATAAAGTGACCGTACCATGAAAACCAAGTATTTTGAAGAACTGAAGCCCAAGCTGATTTATGTGTTCCGCATCAATGACAGCGCACATAAAGGCTGCCTTAAAATCGGTGAGGCTACTATGGATGTTGACCCGGACGAGGTGGACATCACCGCCATTGCGCCGGGCAGCAAAGCGCTCAACAAAGCAGCCCGTAACCGCATCGACCAATATACCACCACCGCAGGGATAGCCTACGAACTACTTTATACCGAATCCGCGTCCTATCGCAAAGGCTCCCGAATCATCGGTTTCAATGACAAGAATGTACATGAGGTGTTGAAGCGCAGCGGCATCCAGCGCAAGGAGTTCAAGAATATCGACAAAGGCGGAAAGGAATGGTTCATTACCGACCTTGGAACCGTCAAGCGAGCCATCGCTGCCGTCAAAGAGGGGCGTGAATCGCTCAATCCGGGCGAAATCACAGTGGGGCAGTCACCCATTGAATTCCGCCCTGAACAGGCAGAGGCTATCGCCAAGACGGTGAAACTCTATAGGAAAGCAGGAGCGAAGAGCCGCCGTATGCTCTGGAACGCCAAGATGCGTTTCGGCAAGACACTTTCGGCTCTCCAAGTTGCCAAGGAAATGCTATTCACCCGTACCCTTATCCTTACCCATCGCCCTGTGGTCGATGCCGGATGGTTTGAAGACTTCGACAAGATATTCTACGACAGTCCCGGCTATGCCTACGGCTCTAAAAACCACGGTTCTTCTTTCGCTAGCCTTGAAAACCGACACAAGAGGGAGGGCTTGAAATACGTTTTCTTCGCTTCGATGCAAGACCTTCGCGGCTCCGAAACCGTTGGCGGCAAGTTTGACAAGAACGATGACATTTTCTCCACTCCGTGGGACTACATTATTATAGATGAAGCCCATGAAGGCACACAGACTGCACTTGGCAAGGCGGTCATTGCCGAACTCACTAAGGAGTCAACCAAGATACTCCAGCTCTCCGGCACTCCGTTCAACCTTATGGAAGACACCACTGAGGAGGAGATGTTCACATGGGACTACACTATGGAGCAACGTGCCAAGCAGGAATGGGACCGCAATCATTTCGGCGACCCCAATCCATACGCAGGGTTGCCACGGATGAACATTTACACCTACGATCTTGGCCGTCTGATGCACGATTTTGCGGACGAAGACATCGCCTTCAACTTCAAAGAGTTCTTCCGCACCAATGACAATGGCGAGTTTTTGCATCACGCCGATGTGCTCCGCTTTCTCAATCTTCTTACCAAAGAAGACTCCGAAAGCATGTACCCCTTCACCAATGCCCGATACCGCAACATCTTCCGTCATACGCTATGGATGGTGCCAGGCGTGAAAGCGGCAAAGGCGCTCTCAGCCATGCTCAAGGAGCATCCGGTATTCGGCAATTTCGACATAGTGAATGTGGCAGGTGACGGCGATGAGGAAGAAGACCGCGAGGAAGCCCTCGAAAAGGTAAACAAGACAATCGCTGAAGCGCAGCACGGCACCATCACACTCTCTTGTGGCAGACTAACCACAGGAGTGAGCGTTCCGCAATGGATGGGCGTGTTGATGCTCTCAGGCTCTTTCAACACCGCCGCTTCCGCTTATATGCAGACCATCTTCCGTGTGCAGACTCCTTACTCTGTCAACGGGCTTGTTAAGGAAGACTGCTATGTGTTCGACTTTGCGCCCGACCGCACACTGCAAGTACTTGCCAGTGTGCCGCGTGTTTCTCGCAAAGCCGGAAAGACCACCGATGCGCAACGTGAGGCTCTCGGTGACTTCCTCAATTTCTGCCCCGTAATCGGTATGGAGGGCAGTGTAATGAAGCCTTACGATGCTAACAAAATGATGGAGCAGTTAAAGAAAGCCTACGTGGAGCGTGTTGTGCGCAACGGCTTCGAGGACGGCTATCTCTACACTGACGAACTCCTGAAACTCGATGATGTCGCTGTCAAGGACTTTGACGAGCTTAAAGGCATCATCGGTCAGACCAAGGCTATCGGCAACAGTGGCAACATTGATGTCAACACACAAGGATTGACCAATGAGGAATACGAGGAGAAGGAGAAACTCGAAAAGAAGAAGAAAAAGGAGTTGAGCGATGAGGAAAAGGCTCGTCTCGAAGAATTGAAGAAAAAGAAAAAACTGAAAGAGGATGCAGTTTCGATTCTTCGCGGTATCTCAATCCGTATGCCCCTGCTTATCTATGGCGCAAAGATTGAGAATGAGGATGAGCAATTGACTATCGACAACTTCACTTCGCTCGTTGATGCCCAGTCGTGGGAGGAATTTATGCCACGTGGCGTAACCAAAGCCACGTTCAACAAGTTCAAACGCTACTACGACCCTGACATCTTCGCCGCCGCAGGCAAACGAATCCGCGCCATGGCTCGTGCTGCCGACCGCCTGACCATCGAGGAACGTATTGAGCGCATCACCGACATATTCTCCACTTTCCGAAATCCCGACAAAGAGACGGTATTAACCCCATGGCGTGTGGTAAACATGCACATGAGTGACACGCTTGGGGGGTACACCTTCTTCAACAGCGATTTCAGTGAGACCATCGCTGAGCCTCGCTATGTGGAGCATCACAAGGTAACAGATGAGGTGTTCACCCCCGGAAGTCACCTATTGGAAATAAACTCCAAGTCGGGTCTCTATCCGCTATACCTCGCCTACAATCTTTATCGCCGGGCTTGCAAGGACGCAATGTTCTCACCTCAGACCCTTGATGAGCACCTTGTCATTTGGGACAAAGTAGTAAGCGAAAGCATTTTTGTCATCTGCAAGACGCCGATGGCGAAAGCCATTACCCGGCGTACCCTAATGGGCTTCCGCAAAGGCTCCGTGAACATGTGGGCACCGGAAGACTTAATCAACAAAATCAAGAATCAACCCGAACTTTTCATCAAGAAAGTTCATGACTTAGTAGGAAAAGACGTGAAAATTAATGCAATAGTAGGTAATCCACCGTATCAGGTTATGGATGGTGGAACTGACAGAAGGGCAATACCTGTCTACAATTATTTTGTAGAAGTTGCCAAGAAAGTATCTCCCGCTCACATCTCTATGATTATGCCAGCAAGATGGTATGCTGGTGGTCGTGGTCTTGATGATTTCAGAATAATGATGATGCAGGACAAAGATATTGCTGAATTATCAGATTTTGAATTGAGTAAAGATTTATTCCCTACAGTTGATATAGCTGGTGGACTTTGTGTAATTCTTTGGTCAAAAGGTCATAACTCAGAGTGTCGTGTCGTTAACCATGGAGCACTTAAAGATTCTGTCGCAAAACGTTATCTTGATGAGTTTGAGGTTGTAATTCGTTCAAATGCAGCAATTCCCATTCTAAGAAAAGTCATTGCCAAAACATCCGATTTCCTAAACCAAAAAGTATTGTCAATCAATCCATTTGGTTTTAGAACGTATTTCCGAGGTTCCGAAACAGGGGATGTTAAAATACTTACGAGCCAAGGATGGTCAAAAATTAAACGGACTGACATTGCTAAGGGGTTAGACTATGTTGATGCATATAAAATCATTGTTGGTCGCTTTGTACCCAGTAATGGTGAAATGAGCGTTAAACCCAGAGAAGGATATCGCGTAATTACTGACCCGAGAATTCTCCTTCCTGGAGAAATAAATACTGAAACATATATCGATACAGCTGTTTTCCTAACGGAAGAAGAAGCTGTAAATTATAGGTCTTATTTGTTGACTAAATTTGTGCGATATTTGCTTCGGCAGGGCGTTACTTCGGTAAACGTAACAAAAGAGTGTTTTACTTTTGTCCCCAGCCAAGATTTTACCTCGGAAAGTGATATTGACTGGTCGCAGTCAGTTGCCGACATCGACCATCAACTCTATACCAAGTATGGTTTGACCGAGAATGAAATCGCCTTCATAGAATCAATGATAAAACCAATGTAAAAGTAAACGAGGGCAAGTATCGAACTCTTGCCCTCGTTAAAAACTCATTTTTCTTTTCGCACACCTTTAAATGGTGTACCATCCTGTTTGACATCCATGAAACGTCCAGTATCTTTATCCCTTTTTACCCATTGTTCTGTTTTGGGGTTAAAAACTTGAGAACGTTTCTTCACTGCGCCATTGCGATGTCCGTCTCCTGACGGTGGATTTGTTGCCATATTTTTCCTTATTATGTACATCTCGAATTATGCAGTCGAGAAAACACTGCTTGATGTTACAAATTATTTCCGTATATACGAATTAATATCTTCCCCAT
>ERZ773136.35-NODE-35-length-146753-cov-8.136178_pt1 | contig 146753 bp, 228 predicted proteins | sample MGYA00580855_ERZ773136 | MGnify/ENA primary metagenome ERZ773136 (study PRJEB29015, sample SAMEA2737860) | human gut metagenome | biome: human gut; feature: human-associated habitat; material: faeces | place: China | collected 2012 ... | reverse complement strand
AGCAGAGGACTGAAAATCCTTGTGTCGCTGGTTCAATTCCCGCTGGAGCCACCAGGTGAAAGAAATAAATCCTTAGTTATAAGGATTTTTATTTTGCACAAAAAGATGCAACTAAAAAAGTTACATCTTTTATTTATATAGAAAAAGTAGAGTAATAATTATACTCTACTATAGAATTCAACGATTAATGATTCATTAATATCTGCGTTTAATTCGCTTCTTTCAGGATATCTAACATAAGTACCAATTCTCTTAGCTTCATCATAGTTAATGAAATCAGGTCTTTTTACTTTATTAGCAAGTGCTATTTCGATACCTTTATGATCACTTGAGTTTTCTTTAATAGCAATTACATCACCAGGTTTAACTCTGTATGAAGGAATATCTACTTTCTTACCATTAACAGTAATATGACCATGGTTAACAAGTTGTCTTGCTCCTCTTCTAGTAGTAGCAAAACCAATTCTATAAACGATATTGTCTAATCTACTTTCTAATAAGATAAGTAAGTTTTCACCATGAACACCTTTCATTTTAGCTGAGTCATTAACTAATTTTTTGAATTGTTTTTCAGAAATACCATACATAAATCTAGCTTTTTGCTTTTCATTTAACTGAATAGCATAGTTAGAAGGTTTTCTTTTTCTGTCTTTACCATGTTGTCCTGGACCATAAGGTCTTTTTGCAATATCTTTACCATTTTCTAATATAGAGAATGATACTCTTCTTGCTTTTTTGTTATTTGGGCCTGTATATCTAGCCATCTTCATTTCCTCCTTCTCTTAGAGAAGTATACTATATTTTCATAGGGTGTCTTTATCATACTTTCGCTATGCAGCTATAGTTACTTATAAATGACACATTACAAAAAAATAGTATCCGCTGCTAAGCAATAATATTATATAATTAATCATATTTTAAGTCAAGAAAAAAATAACAATAATCATATAAATATCATATATTTGGTAATAATTAGAAGAAAAAAACATTAAAATAACAAGAAATTTATAAAAAAATGTCAAAAAAGTGTAAAGTATAAGAAAAAAGTCATTTTATGTGCTATAATTATTTTGAAAATGATAGAAGAAGGTAAAACCTTGCTATCATTTATGGAGGTGTTTATAGTCGGGGGAAAATATACTACATAAAAATACAAAATAAAGAAAGGAATGAAGAAAATGAAGAAAATAAGCAAAATATTCTTAGTTCTTACAATGTTATTTTCACAATTATCTTCAGTTGTTACTGTTTTAGCAGATGAAATTATTTCTAAACCATTAGAAACATCATTAAGTGTAGCTACTGATGAAGAATTAGGTTATATTAAAGAATATAATTTAACATATAAAAGTGAAAAACAAGATTATGAAGAAGAAAAAGAATATACAATAGAATTAGAACCAAGTTTTAAGTATTTAAATGGTACAATAGAAAATGGTAACAAAATAATATTAACTAAAACTGGTTATGAATTAAATAATGAAACAAATACACAAAAAATAAATCCAATTTATGAATACTATAATGGAGAATTTAACTTAAAAATAACCATAAAAGATAGTGCATCAGTTATTTATGAAGAAAATATTCCATATACGATTAATACAGTTAAGAGTGGCTTAGTTGGAGCTTTATATAATGGAGAAAACAATCCTATTGAACCAACAAGAGAGACATTAGGAGTAGTATCAACTGGAGAGTATATTGTAAGTGAAGAAAAAGAATATACACAAAACCTAATTATAGAACCTGGCAATTTATCTCCAAATAGCAATTATAGAGTAAGTGTTAATTCAACAGAAATAATGACAGGCAGTGGAAATGAAATAGTAAATACTATTTTTGAAGGCTCTATTACAGATACCACTTCTTCGCTTGGCGGATTATATACTACTAGTGATACTGTTACTATAGAAGAATTAAACGAAAATAATGAAGCAATAAATACAATAAATTATACTTATAATGCAAGCATTAATTATAATAAAGATAATGATAGAGAATTATCTGGGTTAACAGGCCTTAATTTTCACAATGGTTATCTATATGAAGAGGCAATCGGCTATAATGACTCCGATAAAGTAACTCATGTTGAAGAAATACTAGGTAATTTAATTAATACAGATATAGAATTATCTATCTATGACGAAAATAATGAATTGTTAGATTTAACAAATGAAGAAGTAATAAATAGTGAAGTAAAAAATAACTATAAATTAGTGTTTAAAAAAGGAACAGAAGTTACTTATACAGTAGTAGTAATTGGCGACAATAATAATGATAATAATTTTAATGAAGATGATATGAAACCAACTATGAACGATTATTTAGAAGGTAACAAAGTATTATCTATGGATGTCATAAAAGAAGATAATGATGAAGAAGGACTATTAACTTTTGAAGACATAATGAGACTAAATACTGAATTAAATCCTGCTACTAGTGGGGATGCAAATATTAATTTAGGCCTAGTATACGGTGAATTACCAAAAGAAATATATGTTGGTGATACCTTTAAATTAAATGTATTAGTAAAATCAGAAAATGCAAGTGATTACATAAACGGTATTAATGCTTTAGTTACTACAGGTAATAATCTAAAATTAACAAATGTTACATATAATTCAAATTTAATAGGTACATTTAAAGATAATAATTTAGTCGCAGCAGGAACAGATTTAAAAAATGAAGAAGTATTATTAACATTAGAATTCACAGCTATTAAAGAAGGAAAAGATTCAATTACATTAAGTGGAAGCATTGCAAAAAATGAAAATATTGAAGAATTTGAAAATTTAACAACTGAAGTTAATGTTATAAGAAAAATTAGTAGTAATAATAATTTAAGTTCATTAAAAGCTAGTGTTGGTACTTTTGATATTGCTTTTAATAAAGATGTAACAGTATACACCTTAACTGTTCCATACGGAACTGAAAGTGTAATTTTATCAGGAAGTCTTGAAGATGTAACTAGTACTGTAGATGGATTAATTGAATATAAGTTAACTGATGATAAAACAACAGCTAACATAACAGTAGTAGCAGAAGATGGTACTATAAAAGTATACACAGTATACATAATAAAAGAAGCAAAACCTGAAAATGTTGCTACACCTGTCACATATTATTATTCATCAAATAATTATTTAAAATCATTAGAAATAGATGGTTATGAAATAACATTTAATAAAGAAACTAATGAATATAAAATAACTGTTAAAAGTGATGTTACATCTCTTGATATAAAAGCAATTCCAGAAGATAGTAGAGCCAGAGTAGAAATAACAGGAAATGAAAAATTCAAAAAAGGTAATAACACTGTAACTATCACTGTAACAGCAGAAGATGGAAGTACAAGAGAATATAAAATAACCGCTAATAAAGAATCAGAAAAGAAAGAAGCATTAACAGAGATAGAAGGAAATAGTAACACTGCTGAAAAAGTAGTAATAATAATATTGATAATATTAGTAGTTCTTGGATTGTTATATCTTATCTTCAAAAAAGATGAACAAGAAGTTGCAACTGTAGAAATAAAAAAAGAACAAAAAATAGATAATAAGAAAACAAATAAGAAAAATTAAAGAAAGATAAAAAAATCTTTCTTTTTTTCTTATTATTTGGTATAATTAAATAGAAAATAGGGAGAGTGAGTAACAATATGAATAGAAAGGGCCAAGCATTAGTAGAATTTGTTCTTATTTTACCTATATTTATTATGATATTATTCTCAATAGTAGATTTTGGAATGATATTTAATAAGAAAAATGAATTAGAAAACATCAGCGTTGATATAATTAATTTATTAAATAATAATAATAAAATAGAAGAAATACAAAAAGAATATCCAAAAGTAGACATAAAACTAACAAATGAAGAAAAATATACAATTGTAGAAATTAGTACTAAAGTAAATATTATAACACCAGGCTTAAATAGAGTATTAGGCAATCCATATATTGTAAAAGTAGAAAGGAAAATACCTAATGTTGAAGATAAACAATAAAGGACAAAGTTTAGTAATGTTTGTCTTAATAATACCAATATTTTTACTTATATTAACACTTATATATGATGTGGGTAATGCAATATATGAAAAAGACAGATTATCAAATACTAATTATTTAACAATTGAATACGGACTAAATAATATAGATACAGTAACAGAAAACGATTTAAAAAATTTAATTGAACAAAATACATCCAATCTCAAATATATATATGTAACTATTGAAGATAATCAAATAGAAATAAAAATGGAAAAAGATGCAAAAAGCATAATAGGAAAAATGTTTAATTTCAATTTAGTAAAAATTATAAGTCATTATAAAGGAAAAATAATAAATAATCAAAAAGAAATAGAAAGGATAGTGTAAGTATGGCAGGAAAAATAATAACTATTTCATCAGTTAAAGGTGGAGTCGGAAAAACAACCATGACGCTTAACTTAGCAGGAATATACTGTGAATTAAACAAAAGAGTATTAATAATAGATTTAGATTTATACTCTGGAGGAATAGCAGCAAGTCTTAATGTAAAAAATAAAAAAGATATATATACAATGATTGATAGTATGGCTAATAATAGATTTACTGAACTAAAAAAATATGTAACAACATACAACAAAAATATAGATGTATTAGCATGCCCAAAAGATCCAAGAATGGGAGCAAAAGTATCAGGTAGATATATACCAGTAATATTTGACTTAGCAAAAAAAGAGTATGATGTAGTATTAGTAGACACATATCATATATTAGATGAAATAAATTTAACCGCTTTAGACTATTCTTATATGACATTATTTATTATAACAAACGATATTGTAGATTTAAAGAACATGAAAAGTTTAATTAGTATCTTTAAAGATACAGATAAGAAAAACTATTTAATATTATTGAATAATTCTAGAGATATAGGAAAAGATTATTTGAGTTTATATGATATAAGAACTATAATAAAAAACAACATTGATTATACATTATCTAAAAATTATTACATAAAAAATATAGATAAATATACAATATCAGGAGAAATATTGACATTAAATAACAGTATTAATTTATTTCATTCTAAGGATATAAATAATATGAAAAAAATGGCTCTGGACCTAATAGATGATAGTCATGGTAAGGAGGCAAAAAAATGAGTACAAAGAGTTTAACTGAAGCCTTTGAAGTAAAACCCAAAATAGAAATAAATAACGAAAATGTTAAAGATTATGAAGTGTTTGGAGATAAAGGTTTACTTGAAAGTATCAGAATAAAGATTGTTCAAAATTTAATTGAAGAAAATATACCAGAAGATACTTTACCAGAAGATTATATAAATAATGAAATAGATTCAGCATTAGTTGGATATGATTTAAGTAATTTAGAGAGAAATCATGTTTTTAATTTAATACAAAATGAAATAACTGGATATGGCCCCATAACACCCTTACTTGAAGATAATGCCATAACAGAAATCATGGTTAACGCTCCAAATGAAATATATGTTGAAATAGATGGTAAAATAGTAAAAGATGAAACAGTATCATTTATAAATGACAAACATATCATCAGAACCATACAAAGAATAGTACAGCCATTAGGAAGAACCATAGATTCTGCTAATCCAATGGTTGATGCCAGACTAAGAGATGGTTCAAGACTAAATGCAGTAATACCACCTCTCAGTTTAAAAGGACCAATCTTAACAATAAGAAAATTCAATAAAAAATTAGAAACAATAGATGATTTACTTCGCCGTGGTAGTTTAACCGTAAATATGGCTAGATTCCTCGAGGTAGCAGTAGAAGCAAAACTAAATATTATAATATCTGGAGGTACAGGCACAGGAAAAACAACACTACTTAACATCTTATCAGGATTTCTAGGAGAAGATGAAAGAATAATAACCATAGAAGATGCAGCTGAATTAAAATTACATCAAAATCATGTTATATCATTAGAAACTAGATTAATTAATTATGAAGGTGAAGGTGAAGTAACAATTCGAGATCTAGTAAGAAACTCATTAAGAATGAGACCAGATAGAATAATAGTGGGAGAAGTAAGAGGAAAAGAAGCATTTGATATGATGCAAGCTATGAATACTGGACATGAAGGTTCGTTGACAACCCTCCATGCCAACAATCCGATTGATGCCTTAAATAGATTAGAAACAATGATCCTAATGAATGAAATGGAAATACCAGTATCAGCAGTTCGTGGTTATATAGAGAATGCCATTGATATTATAGTGCAAATAGACAGATTATCAGATGGTAAAAGAAAAATAACTTCCATAAGTGAATTAGAAGGAATTAAGGATGGCGAAATAATAGTAAAAGATATCTTTACATACAAACAAAAAGGATTATCGCCTGAAGGAAATGTAGTAGGAGAATTTGGCTTGTATAAAAGAAAACCAAAAGTATATGACACGATTCTAAGAAAGGGCTTTACTAAAATAAAAGATATATTCGAATAAAAGAAAGGTGATAATTATGAATATAGATAAAATAATACAATTCTTAATAGTGATAATTATATTTATAATTATCATCATACTATTAAGACAAGCAGTGGCAGAAAAAAAAGAAAAAAGAATAGCCTACTATTCATTAGAGCCACTAAAAGACGCAAGCATACCATTAATTGATAAAATAAAAAATAAATATTTAATATTTGTTCAAAAAAATAGACAAATATTATTAAAAATAGACTATTTCAAAAAGAAATCAAAAAAATACGAAAAATATATAAAATATCGTCATCGTGACAAAATATCAGCAATAGATTTTATAACTAATAAAATAATAATAATGATATTATTTGTATTATTAGCAGTCATTTCAGGTATATTTACAACAGGAATAAATATTTTAGCTATAGTAATAGATATAATAGTAGGTTACTATTTATTAGATATAATTTTGAAGATATACTATAAAAGACAAACAAAATTAATAGAAAATGAATTATTAAGAGCAATAATAGTAATGAATAATGCATTTAAATCAGGGAAAAGTACCTTACAAGCTTTAAATATAGCGGCCAAAGAATTACCAGAGCCAATAAGCGATGAATTTAAAAAAATGTATCTTGATATGAAATATGGCTTATCAGTAGACACAGTATTTGAACGATTTGCCAAAAGAGTAGACTTAGAAGAAGCAGTATTTTTATCATCATCACTTACTATTTTAAATAAAACAGGTGGTAATATCGTTGAAGTATTTTCATCCATAGAAAGAACATTATTTGATAAAAAGAAATTAAATGAAGAATTAAAAAATATCTCTGCAAGTCCTAAGATGGTAACTAGAGTACTATTAGTAATACCAATCATATTTATATCAATAATATATATATTAAACCCATCATATTTTGCACCATTATTTTCATCAACTTTAGGATATATGATTATAGTAACAATAGTATTAATGTTTATAATTTATGTAATATTACTAAATAAGATAACAAAAATAGATGTATAAGAAGGGAAACCAATTATGAAGAATAAAGAAATATCTAAAAAGATATATAACCAAAGAGTTATAAACAAGATAAATAATAAAATAAAATTATTAGGAATATCTTCAAAATTAACAACAGAAAAATTTCTAATAATAAGACTTATTACTACTATAATAATATTTCTTTTTATCCTAATAAATTATAAATATGGATACATACTTTCTATAATAGTTTCAATTATATATTATTTCTTATTAGAAAAAATAGTATTAGATAGCAAAATAAAGAAAAGAAGAAAAAAATTAGATATTGAAGCAATTTACTTTTTTGAAGTATTAACATTGTCTTTACAAACAGGAAGAAATCTATCAGAAGCAATATTGGTAACAACAAGTAGCATTGAAGATGAGTTATCACTTGAATTCAAAGAAACACTTAGAGAAACCAAGTATGGAAAGAGTTTAACAGAAAGTTTAACTGACATGCAAAGTAGGATACCTTCCGATAGTATCAATAATATAATTTTAGCCTTAACCCAAGCAAATATATATGGAAGTAGCATAATAAGTACTATGTATAATCAAGTAGATTACCTAAGAGAAAAAAGAAAAATGGAAGTCAAAGCCACCATTTCTAAAATACCTACCAAAATAAGTATAATATCAGTATTTTTCTTCATTCCATTAATATTATTAATAATATTAGGACCGGCAATATTAAGCTATATAAAATAATAAATATATAAATATGCTTGACAAAGACAATAGAAAAAGAGTATTATAAATAAGTAATATGTAAGGAGGAAAGAATATGTCAGGACATAGTAAATGGTCAACAATAAAGAGAAAAAAAGGAGCAATAGATAGTGAAAGAAGTAAAGTTTTTCAAAAGTTAGCCAAAGAACTTTACGTAGCTGCTAAAAATGGAGATCCTAATCCTGAAAATAATCCATCACTTAGAATGGTTGTTGAAAAGGCTAAATCAGAAAATATGCCAAAAGCAAATATAGAATCTGCTATTAACAAGGCTAAAAATCAAGGCGTTGGTGAAAACTATGAACAAGTAAGATACGAAGGATATGGACCAGGTGGTATAGCAATAATGATAGATTGTCTTACAGATAATAAAAATAGAACCGCTGGATTCGTACGAAGTACATTGACAAAACGTGGTGGTAATTTAGGAACCGACGGCTCAGTAAGTTATTTATTTGAAAGAAAGGGCGTAATAGTACTAGATAAAGCCTATGATGAAGATAAGTTAATGGAAGATATTTTAGAATTAGATATATTAGACTTTATATCAGAAGAAGATAGCTTTGTAATATATACCGATCCAAGTAATTTTATAAAAATAAAAGAAGCTCTTGAAAAGAAAGGAATAGATAAATTCTTAATTAGTGAAGTAACATTTGTTCCTAATAATTATATATCATTAGATGAAGAAACAACTGAAAAAGTAACAAATTTAATTGATGCATTAACAGATTTAGATGATGTACAAGCTGTTTATCATAACTTAGAAATATAAAAAATAATATTGATAATAATTTTAAAATATGGTATTATAATAATGGAAGAATAATAGATAGGAGTGATATAAAATGAAATTTAAACATATGCTTTTTGTTTTAACTATTACTACATCTATTATTTTTGCATGTATGTTAGGCAGCTCATATGCATACTATACACTATCAAATGGAACTACAGTAACTGCAACAACTGGAGAATTTGATGCAAATGTTTCAGTGGTATTTAGTGAAAGTGAATATATAAATTTAAAAACAGGAGTTCCTATAAATTCTACAGATGTAGATAAATATGCTAGTGCTTCGAAGTTTACTTTAATACCAGATGCAACAAAACTACGAGGATATGATGTCGCTGTAAAAATAGCTATATCAAATATAACAATAGATACAGCATTAAAAATAAGTGATTTTAAATATGATTTAAAATGTAATGATGGCAGCAGTACTACTACAATAAAATCAGGTACAGGAGCAGATTTTACTAGTACAGAATTAGAAATAGGCACCTTAAGCACTCAAAATAGTACTTTTAATGTATCAAAAACGTATAATTGTGCTTTAAGATTATGGCTACAAGAAACAGGCAGTAATCAAAACGCTTTAATGAACAAATCTTTTTCCGGATTAATAAAAGTAAATTCTGTATATAGAAAATAAGAGAGGTAAATTATGAAGAATGAAGCAAAGATAATAGGAACAATATTAGGAATAGTATTATTTATCGCTCTAGTAGCAGGAGCAACCTATGCTTATTTATTGCTTAAAAATGAAACAGATTTAACAACAGGCACGGGTAAATTTAGTATTGATTATAAAATAGTTCAAAATATAACTGCTACTAATTTGTCTCCATCAACTAACAAAAGTGGAGGTTTAATTGGTAAAGTACAAGCTAAATTAAGCGATAATAGTTTAGCGGGCAACTTTAATATATATATAACTCCTAAGACCATAGATGGATTAAATACGAATGAAGCTTTAAAATATGAGGTATATGTAGATAACAGCACCACCGCATACAAAACAGGCAGTTTCAAAAATATAACTGCAAATACAAAAGTTAAAGTAGTAGATGCCTACAGTTTATCAAGTACATCATCTTACACGACATTTACTATTTATATATGGTTAGATAATAATTTAGTAACTAACGAGATGTTTGGCAAAACTTTTAATGCAACAATTAGTGCTGATTCAACAGCAGAAGCAAATTTTTAGAAAGAAAGTAAACTAATAGTTTATTTACTTTCTTTTTTTAATTTTATATAGTATAATTATTATGGTGATAGTATGAACAGTATAGTAAGTATAAATAAAGAAGAAGATATATCTAAAATAACTAAAGAAACAAAATATATAAATATCCCAATAGATATAGTGGACAATAATATTAATAATTATTAAAGGAGATTCATGAGAATCTCCTTTTTATTTATAGAATATTATTCAACCAACATATAATCTCTACCTTACTATATATATTGAATAGAGAATCCTGTCTTAAATTCGGAGACAAATAATACATTTCATCCGGAGTCATATTATTATCATACATTTCCTTTACTAATGGAATAATTCTCTAACGAATTTCGTTTTTATTAGTAAAGTATTGATAATCTAATTCACTTTCCAAACCCATAGGGGAGGGGGATTTTAATATCTTATCATTTAAATATTCTACTATACGGAGCTCACTTTGGTTATATTGTCTATGTCCGAACTCATGCATAATAACATTCTCTATGTGAGAATCGTTTGATTGTTCTCTATTCATATTAATGTTAAGAGCTATAGTTTCTCTCTTAGATATTCCTTTCTTACTAGTTACATCATCAAACAACTTAAATACATTATTATCTTTAATAGATGTAGTAGCTCCAAGTATTCTATCTAATTCTATTGGATCATACTCCAATCCTTCTTCTTGCAATCTTCTTTTAAATCTATTTACCCAGAAATCACTATAATAGAATCGTTCTACACTTTCTAGAACTTCACCTAGTCTATTTCCTAAGTAGTTAGATACCTCCTTATAAGTATCAATACATTGTGGTCTTGAAATAAGTTTATTTAGTTCCATGACAAAAAAAAAGGCTGATTAGTTAATTCTAATCAGCCATAAATTTATTCAAACTCTTTTTAAATTCTTCTATATCATCCTTAGTATGATCTTTTACACTTAATTCATTTACAGCATCTTCAAAATTTAGATAGAATTGTTCATCAGTCATTCCAGCTTTTTCAGCCTCAATTACAGTCATCATAAGCATTTGTAATGATGTCTGGCACATAGTCCATATTCTATTCTTCTCACTAGGAAACATCCCCTTACTAAGTAATTGTTTTAAATAATTTATTCTATCCAGTGTTTTCATAGCATTTTCAATTAGTCGCCCCACTTGGATTCGAACCAAGACGTGCGGTTTTAGAGACCGCTGTGCTAGCCCTTACACCATAAGGCAGTAAAATTGCAGGAATTTCACCTGCAAAGTATTATTAGAATCTGTTATAGATATTAACTAACTCATTAATTTTATCTTCAAGATGATTACAGATGATTTCTGTAGAATGATTAATCATTTCACTAACTTCAGCAGCTTCTTCCTCAGTAAAAGTATCCTGATTTAGAAGTTCATCAAATCTCTGTACATCAAAGTACTGACCCATTTCCTCAGCAGCTTCAACGAATAAGCAATCATCAAGCTCTTCAATACGTTCTTTATATTCTTTGATAATCTCCTTTATGCAGGAATCATCAAATCCTTCAACAGCATCTTCATTGTCAGAAGTTACACTAATGTTAATAACTCCATCTTTCTTGTTTAGAGCAATTTTAGTACCATTCACTTCTAAACTCTCCTCAGCCCCATCTGGAATTGCTACATTAAATATATTGATGAGGTCAAATAATTCTTTAACTTCTTGTAGATTTTCCATGTTGTTTTATTTTACACTGCAAATATATACAGTATTTCAGTAAGTAAAAAGTTAATTATTGTTATTTCTTATTATCTTCTCTCTTTTGTTTTACTACTGCAAGTATAGTAACTAGATCTAGAATATAAAAGTGAATTTATCTTAAAAGATATTAATCTTCCTCTGATTTATATTTATTTAAATTCAGTCTAAAATCTAAAGCATGACTGAGTTCATGTGCTTTAGTCTATTCAGTATTATATCTAGGATTTATTTTTATATATCCGTACGGTGGAACGTATTCTCCAGCGCCAAAGGTAGCAGTTTTATATATTGGAGTAGTAGCTATAATATTGTTTACCTCCTATTCTTTAATTTCAGAGTGCCTAGATTTTACCCTACTAGCGTAGTCATCTCTAAAAAACTAAATTAAACTATTATCGTTTATGTATTCTGGCTTAGGATAATTATAATACTATCTATCCTAATTTGTTTGCATAAACTCGTCTTTATTTCCTGTGTGAGGCCATAAGAATTTAAGCCCTACTTGTCCTCTTTTTATCATATTTTATTAGCCCACTATGTAACTTACTATGACAATTCTTACATATACAAACTGTTAATTTTAATTCATCTAATAGCTACTAAGAGGTTATATGCTTTAAGGACTTAGAGATATTAAAATGTTTCTTTCCTATATGATGAAATTCTAGGCAACATTTAGTATCTTCTCCACATACACAGCACTTAGTTTTATGTTCATTATATATCTACTTATTCTATAAATAATAGCTAGACATTAGTAGAAATATTTACTCAGGAACTTAGCAAAGTCCTATCTCTTCTAATACTCCTACTCAGGAGGACGGACATATCCACGCATGAAAGCATTAACTCCCTTTCTAACTACTGGAGTCTGTCTAAAGAAATTATACATTTCTTTTCCACTTTGTATCCCCATTCCAGAGCCTCCGTGCGTCCAGTCTTTAGCTTTAGGATTATTATATACTTCCTCCATTAGTTTATGAATCTACCCACTAAGAGTAGGTGGAAGACCTTCTGCTCTTGATCCCCTCCATCCTACTAACCCGTGAGCTCCATTTCCATGTGAACCAGTAGATCCACCATTCTCAGGAACTACTTGACTAAATATAGCTATCTATTCCACAGCATCAGCACCTCTATTTAAAAGAGAATCTTGTATGATAGATAGATTCTTGGGTTCTAGTCTCCAATCAAACTATTTATACTAAGGATCTCTTTTAACCTAGTTCCAATTGACCTTTTTTCCTTTCTGGTATCTTGGTATAAGTTTAGTCATACTTTAAATAATTGAGTTTGCATACTTTAATCTCTTGCTAAAATTAGCATAATCTTTATGAGGACGTTCGAATTGGTTCATAAATACTCTAGTTGCATCAGAAACTGTATTTGTTCTTCTAAGAGAAGTCAAAGCATTTTTATGAGTATTATTTAATTCCCACCATAGAAAATCAAGCTGTTGTCTGGCAGTAGGATTCGGACCATACATACTGAATAGTTTCTATTTACGAGGTCCTGTCCATTGCGCTAAGCCATAGGAATTATTTCCATCACTAGATACGGCTCTAATATTACCTCTCGATTCCTACATTAAGTTACCATAAATACCTTTGGCTTGATTTCTAGTAAGACCCTTACTTACAAAGTAGTCTACTATAAAGTTATTTGACTACTAGTTTAGAACTCTTCTAATTGTAGTTATATTAGAAGTGTTAGTTAATGGAGTTTCAATAATTCCAGCTTTCTTTCCCTTAGCTTCTATAGTAAATATCTAACCATCCTCTATCCTACTAACTATCTTTATATGTTTTCCACTTTTACCTGATCCAGGAGTACATATAAGATCTCCAATTTGTACGTTAGCTAATGTTGGAACTTCTGTTCCAGCTTTCTCTAAATCCTTTACAGTTCTAGGAAGATTTATGCCATTCTACTTATAGACATATTGAACTAAACCTGAGCAATCAAACCCAGTACTGGGAGTCATGCCTCCCCACTGATATCTAGTTCCTACGAATTGTCTAGCTAGATTGACAATGCTTTGTGCCTATCTTTCTTGAGCAGGACTACTATATGACCAATTAGGGGAAGGAGTAGTATCTTCTTCTAAACCACCAATGAACTTAAATTCTGGGGGTTCAGTAGTTATACTTAGAGGATTTTCAGTTTGACTAGAGAACGATATGTCAGGAACTTGCTATGTTGTCTAGATCACAGAAGGATTTAAATATTGCCTATAGTTATCCTATACTAGTTTGTAGCCTTCAGTAATTATTGGAGGTGGATCAGTAGCTTCATATAATGAAAAATAATTCTCAAAGCTATTCATACTAAACTATTATTAACCTTTATTCCATTTCCTCGCGTTAGCTGCGAACGTTGCTTTCTTCCTAATTGCAGGGTTTGAACTATTTTTACCTCTTCTAATGCATTCCTCAGTCACATTTCCCCCACACCAGCGAGTAAAAGAACCTCTATTCTTTTTCTTAATATGAATCTTATGACCTTTTTTGAACATCTCAATTACTTTCTCTCCAGGAACCTGTATTGGTGTAAATATCGAGTCATAATTAGACTCGTAAGCCCCAGAGACACTAGAAATCCGAGTTAAGTTTAAATTTGTTTTCATCATTTCTATTTATAAGCAGGTTTTCGTTTGAACATTCAAATTTAATATTTATATTTGTATTATTGAAATTAATACAGCATAAGAGTGGATGTTAAAATCACATATATGAATTTGCCTTGGCAAGTTTGTATACTATGTAAGTAACCTTATAATATCTAACCAATGAGTTACAAATCAAATTTAAATCACAGGTTAACAATCGCAGTAATTCTAACAATAGTTGGAAGCGGACTGTTAATTGCTGGTTTTATCGTCCCTCCATTAGGGGTAATAGATAGTTCAGTCCTAGTAGCATTCGGAGAAACAAGTACTTTTGTTGCTGCTATACTGGGAATAGATTACAATTACAAATATCAGATTTACAAGAGTAAAGCTCCTGATGACTTTAAGTAAAATGTAAATGAAATAATGTAATAACAATAAATATAGTGTAATATGAAAATTGATAAACAGAATGGTAATGTAGCTTTCGAGAATGAAAGTCATACGTATTGGAATGTGAATGATAACAAAAGATACATATCAGTTACTACTCTCATCCATAGGTATGTTCAAGAATTTGACAAAGAATTTTGGAGTGCATACAAAGCTCTGGAAAAACTTATTCCCAAAGAAAGCTGGGCAGTAGAGAAAAAGTCTTTATTGAATACTAAGAAGTTTAATAGAGAGATACTTGATACTTATAATATCTCTGAACTCGAATTTAATAAGACTCAACAAGATATTCTAGATGCTTGGGATGCAGAAAATAGGAAGTCGTGTGATAGAGGAACGAAGATTCACGAGGAAATTGAACATTCTTTTTATGATCATCCAAAAGATATTTCTCTACAAAAGTTTGGATTAGGAGGTAAATTTGAATGTAAGAAAGATTATTCAGAGCTTGACTTAGATTGTGGAGTGTACCCAGAGTACTTAATATATAGAGAATCAGACGATGGGATCTTAAGAATAGCAGGACAGGTGGATCTTATAGTAAAACAAGGAAATGAAATAACAATTATAGACCACAAGACAAATAAGAAAATTGATCAAAAGTCTGGTTTTGACTCCACAACAAAGTCTAATGCTAGAATGAAATATCCTCTTAATAATCTTATGGATTGTAATTTTTATCATTACACTTTACAACTTTCTACTTACGCATGGATGTTACAGAAGATTAATCCTCAATTTGTAATAAGGGATTTGATTCTGAATCATTATGATCACAATGGAAAGAATACTATATATCATTGTGAGTACTTAAAAGATGATGTAGAGAGAATGTTATCTCATTATAAGAAGGAACTTATTTTAGAGGAGCGCAGAAATAAAAGAAAAGAAATAGAATATTAATCTTTATTTTAGGACATTTTTAAATCCATTGAGATTAGATGCCAACACCTTGACTTTAAATATTCTATTTCTTTTATTTTTATAAGGTTATGAATGTAGTTGATATTGTTAAAGGTCACACAAAGGAACTTCTAAATTTAGGAGAGGACTTAAGTAAGAATAGATTACATATATGCTATGGTTGTCCATTGTATTCTAATAAGTTAGGAGGAATATGCAATAGCAGACTATGGCTAAACATAAATACGGGAGATGTTAGTACAACAGCAAAACCAGGATATGAACGTGGATGTGGATGTAGATTATCTGCTAAAACTAGACTAGCTCAAGCTAAATGTCCTGTTGGAAAATGGTAATAAATTAAATGTTAAATGAATTATGAAAGAACCAAGAATTAAAATGACGGAAAATGAGCAGATAGCTGCTAATGTATTAGGACTTGACAGTAACTATACCAGTATTAATATGGGAGAACGCTCAATAGACAATATGATTCAAAGAGAGAAGGCTAATAAGTTCAACAATGAAGTTGAAAAATATAATGCTCAGTTAGAGGAGAATCAAAAGACATTTGAAGAGACTCAGAGTCAAGTAGCTTATGATATTAATAGAGCTGAGATAAAGCCAATGTTTGCAAGACTAATCATTAAGCCTTTCAAAGTAAATCCCTTCCAAAAGATGGAAGTCAAAGGAAGTATTATTGTTGATGCTGGTGGTTATACTCCTCATGCTGAACTTAATCCTATGACTGGTAAATATGAAGAACAGAAGCAGTTTATCATAACAGGATATGTTGTGGAAGTAGGTCCAGAAGTTAAGTACTTACAGGAGGGAGATGTTGTCTATTACAGAGTTGACACAGCAGTCCCAGTACCATTCCTAAAACAAGGACTAGTAAGTATTAATGAGAATCAAGTTATAGCAGTAGTCAATGAAGGATTGACAGAACGTTTTAATAGTATAAAATGATGGAAGACGCAAATGTATATTTTAACCCTGGAGATGTTGTACAATTAAAGTAGGACATCCCTAATAAACCTACAATGATTGTAGTAAAGAAAGAAACCTCTCTATTTAAGCATGATAGCAAGAGGTTAGAAGATAAACGCTCGATATTAAAGGGAATAAGATGTAGATGGTTTACATCTACTGGAGAATTACAAGAAAACGTGTTCAATACTAAGGATTTAATTAAACTATGAACGAACAACAATTACAATAGGCATTTATACAATTCCTTGCTCAAAAGACTGGAGCAAAAAATCAGTAGGAATTAGAGGCAGCAATTCAGTAGTTAGGAGAAGAAGGTCTGAAGCAAGCATACGCTGAGTTTATGCAAATGATGCAACAGCAACAAGTTCAAGCTGCTAAGTTTGGGGCTAAATTGAATTACATCAAGAGTCTTAGAGGACAATGCCCTGAAGGTTATGAGATCTCCTATTATAAAGTGGGTGGAACCTTATGTAAGAAGTGCATGAAGAAACAGCAAGAAATGAAAGATGGAGGTCAAGTTCCCAAGAATCCTATTGATGAGTTTAAGTGCGGCAGAAAAATGAAGAAAAAGAAAGCACAAGGCGGAGCAGTTGACTTTGAGAAATGTGGAGGAAAGGCCAAGAAGACTAAGAAAAAGGAAGAGGGCGGGGAGCTAAATAGCACCAAAAATCCTAAAGCATTCAGTAAGATGGCTTTGGCTAAATGTGGGGCTAAACTGAAGGAAGCTTGTAAAGGAATGCAAATGAACAAATGTGGCAAAAAGCTGAAGAAAAAAGCCACTGGTGGTACAGTAAGTACTAATAAGGGCACAGGGTGGAAACCTTGTAAATAATTATAAAATAAATGTGATGAATTAATGATATATGGTAAGTCGAATATTTCAATATGATAATGTTAGGAATCGAGTGGAACTCAATGTGCCTGAAATACTTCTTGTTCGAGAATTTGCTGAATTAATGAAACCAGAAAGAAATAAATGCGAAGAAGATCCCAGTGGTTCATTGGGGCTCAGAGCTTTTAGAGAATTTACCTATATATGGTTAGCTATTGCATGGGATTCAATTTATGCAGACTATACTGTACAGGAAAGACATTAGGAGGCATTGAGAGATGCTAGCATGACAGAAGAAGAATTTAATAATCCGGAATTTAGAGCTGCTTGTAGAAAGTACAAGGAAATACAGAACTCTAATAGATCCATTAAAATGCTTCATTCTGCATAGGCTATGGTAGATAAATTTACAGACTATTTTGAAACAGTAGATCCTCTAGAAAGAGATGTAAATACAGGAAAGCCTATCTATAAGGTTAAAGATATTCAGGCTGAATTGAAAAACCTTACAGAAACACACGAAACTCTTATACAGTTAGAAGCTCAGGTTAAGAAACACTTAGAAGCTAGTTCATCTTATAGGGGAAATGTTGTAGAGGACTTTGATCCAGGAGACTTTTAATTATGGTAGAACAAGTTAAAAGAAAGAGAGGACGTCCTCGCAAGAATAAACTTCCAGAGGAAATACAATAGTTAGTCTAGGAAACTTAGTAGAAAGCCTAGGAAGAACAATATAAGACTATTGAAGAAACTCTATAGGAAACATCTCTAGTAGTTGAAGAGAAATCTTTAGAGTGGGATGTTCCTATTGGTTAGGAGATAGAATACTTTGATAGGAACTTATCCTACGAAATCACAGGATACAAACCTATAAACTAGACACAAGGTCTTGATTTTGATCCAAGTTGGTTTACAGAAGCTAGAGATACTTTCAATAGAACTGGAAGGTATTGCCAATACCATAGAGGATCTAAGGCATTTGCAGACTTCTGGAGAGAGTAGTATAAGAGATGTAAGTATGGTATGACAGTTAATGGTTATACTGTTACTGGAGACCATTATTACTTCTTAAACTTCTATAGATTAAAAGACCTTGTAAATGTATCGGAGGCTGGTGCTGGACGTAACGACATATTTCCCAATTTCTTAGAAGGACAGTATGAGTGGTTTCATTATCTAGCAATGGCTAAAAAACTTAAGATGAACGCGTGTATGATGAAAGCTCGTGCGGCAGAATACTACCGCTTTCTACAGTAATGTAGATTTTCAAAATTCCGAAATATCGGTGAAGGCTAATGTGATTAATCACGATAAAAATTTAAAATTATGAATAAAGAAGAACAAATACAATTTATTGAGGATAATTATCCAGCAACTACTCACCATACTTCAACTCGTAGAATTAGACATGATTTCTTTTCTAAGATAGAGACTGAATTATAGGCATATTTACTAGGATTTTATACCGCTGATGGAAGTATTGATGAGAAGAGAAAAACTTTAAGAGTAGAATTACAAAAAGAAGATTCAGAAATTGTTTATCTTTTTAAAGATTCTATATCAACAGATGCAAGACTATATTCCACTAACGAGAGAGAATTTATAGGCCCTCGTGGAAATATAATTCATGCACATGGTAACATTGGAGTAGATATTACTAGCTCTAAAATATGTAATGACTTAGTTAATTTAGGAATAGGCTATAATAAAAGTTACAATGACAATCATATTCCAATATAGATTCCATCAGATTTAATTAAACATTTTATAAGAGGTTATTTTGATGGCGATGGATCAATATGTGGATATGTAAGGATTGATAAAAGAAATCCTGATAGAGTTAGGAAAAGATTCTGCAGACAGTGGGACATATGCGCTAAGAAAATATCTATATTAGTAGATATTCAAAAGTTTTTCTCTGAACATGGTATTAGTGTAAACATTACACATGAAAAGCGTGATGATATGTTTAGACTAAGAACAAGTTCCAAAAAAGAAGTTGCTAAAATTTATAATCTTCTTTATAATGATGCTAATTTTTATCTAACTAGAAAATATAGTAAATTTAATCATTATGTTAATACCGAGGATCTACAGTTAATCGCTGAGACCTGTAACGCATAGGAGGTGAACGTTAATGAGAGTAATAATCCTCCCAAGAGTTCGGAACACCCTACATTTGAGGGTGAAAATATATGCTGATCTGTCTGATGATTAAATCAGAATATAGTAAGGAGGAAACTCCCAGAAGTAGGAGATAAAAAACTTCTACGATAACATAAATGAGGTTATTCAGAAATTGAGGCGGCTATTATTGCCAAATCATATACCGTTATTAAGGGCTCTGTTAATGTATGTTGTGCTTTTGCAGATAATCAGTTGAGTAAGCTATTAGAAAAGGTATGGGCCAACATATCTTTCTTGGATAATAATACTGATGGAGGATTCAGTCACGGGAGAATACTTGATACTTAGTATCAGAAGAGATCTGGACAATACAAAATGATTAATGGAACAAAGACTCCAGTTGGATGGTTGTCACAGATACAAGGAATAGTGGTTGATAAACCTGGTAAACTTCGTGGAGACCGTACTGATGTACTAATGTTTGAAGAGGTTGGATTGTGGCCAAACTTTACTAAAGCCTATACAATAGCTGATGCCTTGGTTGGGCAGATGGGTTCTCAATGGGGAATACGATTGTTAGGAGGTACGGGTGGTGAATCTGGAGCATAGATGGAAGGACTTAGAAGTGTTTACTATAATCCACAAGTCTATGGAGTGCTTCCTTATAAGCATAACTATACTTAGACAGGAGATGAAACTATTAGTGCATTCTTCTTACCAGCATTTAAAACAATCAAAGAAACTAATCTATTAGACAATAGAGGATTTATTTCTGATGAAGATGGTAGAAAGTACTTTGATAAGTTTAGAGCCATTAAGGCAGCAGATCCAAGAGAGTTAGTAACGTACTGTGCTGAGTACTGTTATAATGCTGAAGAAGCATTCTCATTAGAGGGTGATAATAAATTCAATAAGGTTAACATAGCTGAATAGTTAACTAGAATTAGAGCATTGAAACAATGTCCTCCAATAGAAACAGGCTTCTTGGAGTATGCCTTTAAAGATGGGAAACACGCTGAAGAGAATATAAATGGATTCAAATGGATTCCCAATTAGAGTGGGAAAATAAAGATATTAGAACATCCTATCTGGACTTTACCTTAGAAAGAAGACGAAAATGGTAAGGTAATCTGGAGCCCTCCTACCGAAAGGATCCGGAACTTATATGTAATAGGTGTAGATGGAATTGATATAGGAAAGGCTTAGACTTCAGAATATACTAAGGATCCATCAGACTTCTGTCTCACAGTCTTTAAAAGGACTTATGGAATGGAAGAACCTTAGTTTGTAGCTATGTATAAAGATAGACCCAATGATGTTAGGGAATGTTACAAGATAGCTATAAAACTGGCTTAGTATTATAATGCTGTTATAAATATAGAGGCAACAAGATAGAGTATAATTCCTTATGCTCGTGAAAGAAAACTCTTGAAGTTATTTATGAGACGTCCAAGAGCTACTCTCACTGATTCTATGATAAATACCAATAAGCAATATGGAACCCCAGCTACCCCAGCTATTATAGATCACCAAACTGACTTAATGGCAGATTATGTAAATGATTATTGTCATTTGATATGGTTTGATGAAATGCTTGATGAGCTGAACAGATACACTGATGAGAACAAGAGAAAGTTCGACATCGTGGCTGCAGCTTGTATGGCTCTTCTTGCAGATGAAGAATTATAGGGTATGGTTCCAAAAATGGTGGAGACTAAAGTAGATACATGGGAGCAGATAGGTTATTACACAGACGAGCAAGGAAGACGTAGATATGGGACAATACCAAAGAAAAATAATTAGATACCTATTAATAATAATTTTGGATAGTTATATGACGACAACAGAATTAGAACAAGTAATACAAGACTACTTTCTGGATATTTATGGTAAGCGGTATGTTGGAAAAATGAGTATTCAAAAGCTAGATCCAGTAGGTTACTGTATTAGGTTTTTCATGGATAGAAATACTAATCGTCCAACTGTCATATATGCTGAGTTAGAAGATGAGAAGTTTTTAAAGCTCTTAAAGTAGTAGATAAGAGATATGAGAATAAATCTTATGTACTATGGATTATTAAGACTTACTTATCGTACTGACTGTCGTCCAATAAATACATCATGTAGTTGTCATGACCAAGGATGAATTAATAGAAAAGACGGATAGGGCCATAAACGAACTAGTCCATGCTAAATATGACTTATAGAAAGCATATAACTACTATAACGGAATTAGAGATGCTGATTAGTTCAGATACCTAGAAGAGGTTTATGGTACTAATACTCCTACAACTTTACACTTTACACCGCTTATTAAAAAGCATATAGACGCCTTAATTGGAGAGTATCTTGGAACTCCTATTATTCCAAAAGTGTCTTGTAAGGATAGTGATACTATAAGTAATATAGACAGAGAGAAATAGCTTAAAATAGCCTCAGAGCTAAGCAGATATTTACAAAAGCATCTCAAGAACTCTCTCCTTAATTTTGTAAATGGAAGGAATATCAATGATGGTTTAGTTGAACAATAGCTAAAGAGAATCATTGAAGATATTAATAATACATTTGTGTCAGAATATGAAATAGCTGCACAGGATGTTATAGAATACATAATGTAGTCTAGGGACACTGATATAATGACAGTACTGAGAGACTTACTTCTAGATTTGCTTATTACTGGCTATGCCTTTTATAAGGTAGAACCTACTGTTGGAAACAATGATATAAAGATCAGAGTATTAAGTCCTCTGAACACCTTTATAGATAGAAATTTCGAATCTCCGTATGTAAAGAACTCATATAGAGTAGTCGTAAGAAGTTGGCTTACAAAAGGTTAGATTCTTAACAAGTATGGAAAGGATATGTCTACCGCTGATAGAAAGCTGCTTGATGAGAAATGGGATTCTATCTATGATACAGCTATGTACTACATTAGAATGGGAGAAACCAACGGACTTCCAGTTACTGATGGTATTCAAGCAGGAACAGAAGTTACTCCTGGTTATCCTGATAATAGAGAGGGTATATGGCATGAATTAGTTCCTGTATATGAAGTAGAATGGTTAGAAACTGACAAAAACTTTGTTATGCAAAGATATGAGACTCTAAGAATTGGAGAAGAAATCTACATCCTTAAGGGAAAGAGTGACAAAGTTATGAGAAGTAAATCTAACCCATCATATTGTGGGCTGTCTGTAAATGGGATATACTTTTTAAATAGAGGAATCAAACCATATTCTCTTGTACTAGCTTGTGCTCACTTACAGGATGAATACGACTTACTACACTTTTACAGAGATAATTTGATTGCTAATAGTGGTACTATAGGAGATTGGATTGATCTAACTCTTATTCCTGAGAAGCTGGGAGTTAATTTGCCAGAAAGGTTGGTAAAATGGCAAGCCCTTAAGAAACAAGGTCTAGGAGTCTTAGACTCTTCTTAGGAAGGCAGAATACAAGCTGGGTAGTCTCCACTTAATACTATCTTTAATGGATTTGACAATACTGTTAAAGAATAGGCGATTAAAGCAATTTAGTTGGCTATAGATTCTATAGAGCAGACAGCCTCCTCTATTACAGGAGTATTTAGAGAAAGACTTAACGGAATCGAGTAGAGAGATGCTGTTACTAACGTTAAAATAGGACAAAACAATTCATTTATAATTACCAAGTAGTATTATCATTAGATGGATTTAATAGTTAATGAGATGCTATTAGATTGTCTAAATTTAGCTAAGGTGGTATTTAAGAATGGATTAAAGGGAGCCATAATACTTGGAGACAAATATTAGAGAGTGTTTACAGCTCTGCCTGAATACTTCACTCTTACAGACCATGATGTCAGGATACTTACTAGTTCTGAGATTGCACGTGATCTGGAATAGATAAAAGCTATACTTCCGGAGTTTGTTAAGTCTGGAGGACTTCCTCCTGATATTATCATAGAAGCTATTACATGCAAAAGCATACCGAACTTGAAGTACAAGATAAAGAAGGCTATGCAAATTTAGAAAGATGAGAATAATCAAATTGCTCAGCTTACATAGCAGGTAGAGGAACTTCAAAAGCAATTATAGGATGCTTCTTAGCAATTGGATAAATCTCAGAAGTAGATTGAGTCTTTAAATCAAGTTAAGCTGCAACTTGAACAGCAAGAAATTCAAATGAAGTATCAGATAGAATGGTACAAAGCTAACACTGATAGAGAGTACAAAGAAGCTACTGCTGAAGAATAGAAACGTAGAACCGACGCCGAAATACAATAGATGTATGATGGAAATCCTTATAATGATAAAATTAGATAGATATGAATCCAGTATTTAATACATATTTCAATGGTAATAATTTAAGAATAGTTGATACGACTTAGGAAGAGGAATAGTATATTCCAGAAAATATATGTGATCAACTATTTCTTGAAGGGCATTATGCAAATAATAGATTTAAGTATAGTTAGACTTATACTATAAACATAATATAGCGCAATACGACTAGTAATAGTACTATAGTTGATACTATAATAACTGATCACTGTTCTTATCTAGACGAAGCTTATTATAAATTAATTGAGGATGGGCATTATACTATATACCATATAATTCTTCCCTCAGTGTCCTGGATAAAGGAACAGATCGAGCTTGGAGGTCTTCCAAAAGAATTAGTTATATATACTACAGATGGAAGTGACATATATAAATATTGTAAGGGACAATTATATAAACAAGATTCTAGGATTCTAGCTGAAATTAATACTGCTTTTACTACTATTTCAAGATCATAGGAAGATATATTCTCAATTGCAAACTTATAGCAATGTTATATAAGAATATGTAAATCTATATTTAATAATTTAAATCTTAGATGTTTGGAAATAGATAATAAAGAGTTAATACGTAATAGAGATTTTGTATGGATGACTATTAATATTATTTAGTATTATATAGAATTCTGTCAATTATAGGAAGCTTAGAGAATATTAGAAAAAGTTACTCGATGCAATGGTTTATGTAAAGATACTAAATATACAAACTATAAAAACCCCTGCGGATGTGGATGAATTAAAGAGAAAGGTAATTAAAGAATATAATTAGCTTCTTTGTAGAATGTCTAAAGGATATAAAGACGACTATACATTTATTTTAAATCAGATTAGTTTTATAGGGCTAGGAGAATAGCTTCAAAACTGTAAATTACTAATAGAATATTTTTTGAATAATGAACAATAATAATATTTTTAATGATCCGTGTGGATCCGGAACTCTCCGAAAAGATAATTACTTATCAGAATTCTCTACACCTTGTGAAAGAAGAAAAGCATTACATAATCTAGGAATTTCATGGGATTTAGAAGATATACAATGTTATATGAAATCTCAAATTCTATATCCAGATGAGGAAGACCTGACTTTAGACAAAAACAAATGTCATCTTGAAATTAAATTTAAGGATAAAGTATATTGTCCTTGTAATTTTAGTGGAAAAGGAAGAGTTTATTTAAGGAAGAATATATGTACTTATATTGATAATGGATGTAAGGTAGTAAAGAATGTTCTTACTTAGGACATGGTTAATTAGGAAAATACAATATATATAGTATAGTACGATTATGTTCTTGCTAATAAAACAATAACTATTCCTAGTAATTGTGTTCTATTCTTTTAGGGAGGTACTATAAATGAAGGAATTATATCATGTAATAATACCCAGTTAGTTGGAGTTACTAAACTAGAGGATTCAGGATCAGCTATTTATGAGGGATCTTTTATTAAGGGACAAATATTACTAATAGATAATGCTATCTGTTGGTATAATGGAGAAAAATGGATCGAGGTTTCTAGTACTTCTGGAGGTTCTGAAAATCCATCTATAGAAGTTGTAGATAATTTATCTAGCACTTCGACAGATAGTGCATTAAGTGCAAATTAGGGAAGAATATTAAATGAAAAAATATAGAATATACCTACAGAATTTAAAACAATAAACGGGCAATCTATATTAGGCGAAGGAAATATAAGTATAGAATCTGGTACTAACCCTAGTAATCTAACAGCTAGAGTTGTAGAAGTTACATCAACTGATACAGCTAATGCGTAGGCAGAAATTGTAGACAACGAAATATAGTTTAGATTTGATCTACCTAAAGGAGATAAGGGAGATAAGGGAGATAAAGGAGATCCAGGATCTATAGAGAATTTATAGGCTACAGCAGTAGCAGAGTCCTCTTCTATAGCGGAAGCAAATGTAGAGGTATAGGATGGAACTCTAAATTTTAGGTTTAAACTACCTAAGGGAGACAAAGGAGATCCGGGCCCACAAGGTCCATCTGGATCTGGAGAAGGAGGATATGAAAATATAATAGTAAATGCATATACTACATCTAATTCTAAACCATCTAAACCTACTGGTGGTTCGTATAATTTCGTAACTGATGAAGTTACATATCCAGAAGGGTGGAGTGGTAGTGTATCAGATTTAGAAGGTATAGTGTGGTTTTCATATTGTAATTTTTGCAGCGATGCTACCAATTCTGGATGGTCTGAGCCTTTTAGAATAACTGGTAATAAAGGTGATAAGGGAGCTGATGGAAGTGATTATGAGTATATATATAAACTTACACAAACTATTGATGCCCCAGATACTCCAGAAAGTATAAATAGTGATGATTATGTTCCAGAAGGATGGACAGACAGTCCGTCAGGAATAAGTACTACATATAAAGTAGAATGGGTATGTATACGAATTAGAACAAATGGTACTTGGGGAAATTATACACAGCCGACCATTTGGTCTAGATGGGGAGAGGATGGAACTGATGGAGATGGAGTTGAATACATTTACACGCTAACATCGAACGATGTATCTCCCAATAGTCCAGAAGACTCCTAGAACACTGATGATTATATTCCAGAACAAGGTGATAATGAAAAACCTTGGACTGACAATCCAACAGGAGTAAGTATCGATTACCCATATGAGTGGGTATCTATGAGAAAATCTTCTAATGGGATTTGGGGAAGTTTTAGTACTCCATCCGTTTGGTCTCATTATGGAAAAGATGGAAACGCTCCAGATTGGAAAACTTATGTTTATAAAATGTCTAATATAAAACCTGCTAAGCCAACTTCCAGTGATATTATACCAGAAGGATGGTAGGATTATCCTAATAGTTCTGGTCAGTGGTGGCAATGTATTGGAACTGTAGATGGAGAAACGAATCAAGTTATTTCTTGGTCGGAAGTTATACCTGTTAATGGACGAGATGGAGAAGCTACTGATGGAAGTAGAGTTGAGTTTAGGTTTGCAGTAAATTAGTCTAGAACAGTACCTCCGAGTCTTGATGCTAGCTCAAGAAACCCTCTGGGATGGAGTACTAATCCTCCATCAGTATTTGAGGGATACTATTTATGGATGACGACTGCTACAATAAATGCTAGTAACGTGTTAGTAGGAAACTGGTCTGATCCTGTCTGTATTAGTGGGGAACAAGGTCCAGCAGGCAATACTAATTACACCTGGATTAAGTATGCAGATTCTGTAGAAAGTAACGGAAAGCCTACTTCAATGTATGATACTCCTACAGAAAATACTGAATACATAGGAACTGCATATAATTAGACTAGTATGTATGAGAGCACAGACCCAAATGATTATACATGGTTTAAATGGAAAGGCCCACAAGGAATACCAGGAGATAGAGGAGATGATGGAACATCTGTAACTCTGAAAGGTACTGTAAACTCTGTGTCGGAACTTCCATAGTCTGGAAATACTAAAGGAGATTCTTATATTGTTAAGGAGTCAGGCCACCTATATGTATGGGATGGCGCAGAATGGCATGATGCAGGATAGTTTACTGGAGAAAATGGAAGTAGTGCTTATGTACATATAGCATATTCTACGTCAGCGGATGGGTCTTAGAATTTTAGTACCTCTGATTCTTCTGGGAGAAGTTATATAGGAATTTACAGTGATAGTACAGAAGAAGATAGTTAGGACTATCGAGACTATACATGGAGCAAATTTAAAGGAGAAGATGGAGTAAGCCCAACTCTTCCAGATTACAGTATTTATAGATTCCGTTAGTCGGATTCTAAGCCTGCTGCCCCTGTAGGTACTTCTTAGAATCCTAGTGGTTGGACTAGTATTCCTAACACTACAGGACAATGGTGGCAAGTAGTAGGAGAGGTGAATGGAGCTACAGGAGCAGTTACAAGTTGGGGGGAAGTTCTTCCATTAAATGGTAGAGATGGAGTCGCTCAAGATGGAAAATATACTGAAATGAGGTTTAGTTATAACACTAATAGAGATACAGCTCCAACTATTGATCGAAATGTACGTACCCCAACAGGGTGGTTATTATTTCCACCATCTGTTACTACAGGTCAATATCTATGGATGACTATTGCAGTAATAAATCCTAACGATACTCTTTACTAGGCATGGTCACGGCCTGTTTGTATAAGTGGGCCACAAGGAGCTACAGGAGGCGATGGTCCTGCTGGAGCTACTGGAGCTACAGGTATACCAGGATCTTCTATAATCGCTCTATATTCTGCAGGAAGTGATAGTGCTCCTATTAATCCTAATCCATCTGGAACTTAGTATAATGGATGGGAAGAAGATATAAGCGATATAGAAATTGGAAGCTCTTTTAATGATGCATATTTGTGGTGTATATAGGGAACCAAAGTTTATAGTAGTAACGATTCAGAGGATTACACAATCTCTTGGGGTTAGCCCTTCAGACTTACTGGAGAACCTGGATCAGACGGATCTGGATATAGCTGTTATGTTACTCCTCCTGTTTAGAATGTAACTCCAAATTCTTCTATTGAATAGACTATAGAATTTCATGTTGTTGTGACCAGAAATGGAAAACTTATTCCATATACAGGAGTAGAGTCAAATCCTGATTATTACTTTGGAATTAATGCTTCAACAGATACACATCCTGAGTATTTTACTATAGGAGGCGAAGGAGTAGATATTTCTGAAGAATATTATAGTTTTAGATATATAGTAAAGGTTAAACCTAATAGTGACGTCACTAATCATAAAGTTACAGCCAATATAGCTTTATGGGATAAATCTGGATAGGTAGGAACATTACAAGTATAGTTTGTAATTTCAGCCACACCTATTGGTAAAAAAGGATAGATCATATATCCAGCCGGAATATATAATCTTAATACAGTATACACTACAGATAATGATAAAGCTCCTTATGTATTAGATACAGAAGACAATAATTACTATGTACTTAATGCTATAATGTCGTGGAAGGGGGCAGATCATGATAATTTAACTCCTTCTCAAGATTATGCAATAAATAAGGGTAAATATTGGATGAAGTTTGATATGTTTAATGCCATCTATACGAAAGTAGGAGTTATAAGTAATGGTCTTGTAGGATCTGCTGTGTTTAATAACGAGTGGATGTTTAGTCAATAGGGAACAGATTCCTCTGGAGTTTTTAGTACCAATTATTAGCTATTTGATGGGGATCCCATTGGAGGAGCTTTCAGACCTAATATAGCTATAAATTTTGTAACAGGAAAAGTCTATACTAACGATATAGTTACTAGAGGCCCACATTATGACTTACCAATAGTCATTGATCTATCTACCTTGCCAGCTATAGGTAAGAAAAGAACAGTAACAATAAAAGATTATGCATAGTATGGAGTTATAATTTTAGACGATAGTAATATTACCAGAGACGATACTAATGAGATTGATATTGTGTTTCCTCATTATGATAGTGACTTTGATCCCGAGAGTTTGAAAGTTGTTCCGCTAGGTTTTCATGGTCGTACTATAAAAATTGGAATAAAGAATCGGAATCCAGATGCAGTACTTTCAAATGATATAAATTATAGATGTATTCTAGGAGATTCAACTTCTCATTTTTATGGTCCCGATAAATTCTATCCCAGAGAAACTCTTAGTGTAATAGACTTAGGATCATAGGTATCAGGATTATTTTCATTTGTTGGTATAGATAGAACAAGTACTGGAGTAAGATAGATGGACTGGTATATGTCTACTAGTATTAACTCAGATGCTGTGTAAAATCTTAAATAATTAAGTTAAAATGAAATGTAATAACGAATACCGACATGTATGTTATAAAGATTTATAGGAATACATTAAAAGAACTACCTACTTTAGTGATTTCTTAGATATAGAAAAAGAATTAGTTAAAAGAAATCTTGAAATTCCTACTAAATTTAAAACTATAAACGGAGAAGAAATATTAGGATGTGGAGATATTACCATTACTTCTGGAGATATTCTAGTTGACGGAATTTTATCTCTTACTTCTGAAAATCCAGTGCAAAATAAAGTTATTACAGAAGCGTTAAATCGTATAAATAATGAACTATTCCCACTAACTATAAGTGTTAGTGGGGGTGGTTTGTTTGAAAAACGCACCTCTCAAAATATTACTGTAAACTGGCAAATTAAAGAAGGTAAAGATATAGTTACTCCCGATACTATTACGGTAAATGAACAACCTATTGCTAATATTAATACTAGTAAAACGTTTAATAATGTTACAACTAATACCACATATACTGTGAAAGCTACAAAAGATGGTACTGAAGTTCAAGGTAGTACTTCTGCAATATTTGTTAATCCAAGTTATTTTGGACCTGTTGCTGCTGATTTTACTATAACGGAAGAAGCAATTAAAGCATTAACTAAGTCTGTTAAGAATAGTAAAGGCTATACAGGTAATGTTTCTCTTAATAACTAGAAAACTTGTTATGCCTATCCTAAGGCACTCGGTGCTCTAACTGCTATTAAAGACGCAAATAATTTTGAATATATTAATTCCTATACTAGGAGTGAGCTAACAGTTTGGGATGAGACCTACTATGTTTATGTTCTTACTGATGCTACTACAATTGATAATTTTAGACAAATTTATTCTTAATAAACTATGGCACTTAGAATAGGAGACAATTTTAATTATCAGGGTTAGAAGCCTAACTTTGAAAGAGATAGATTTCTAACTCTTGCAGAAATGAAGGAATATCCTGAGACTAGTATAGATGATGGGCATCTTAGTTATTGTGTAGAAGATGGGAAAAGATATGAATTCAAATCTACTAATAGTATAGATGAAACTACTGGGAGGTGGAGAGAATTTAAAAGCGGATTGTAGGAGATTCCTTAGGCAACAGATATATCTTTAGGAGGTATAAAAACTGGATATATAGAGAATGGAGCTAATTATCCATTAGAGTTAGATAACGAAGGAAAGGCATTTATAGATACATCAAAAGTAGGAAATAAAAAATTTCTTCCTTTAACTGGAGGTACTGTAGATGGGGCTATATACGTGCGTAAGGGATTAAACGAGATAGGTTTAGTTCCTACTAGTCCTTATGTTCACATAATCGGAATTGTAAATAACGCTAATGATCCTGATTATATACCATATGGAACTATGTGTACAATAGGTCTTAGGATAGATAATAATGGTGGATCTATAACTGTAGGTAATGCGGATTTACCTTCTACTATTAATCATAAAGGCTTTTCTATTCATGGTAAAACCTCTAACGACCTTCTTCATGCAGCTGGAGGTACTATTCCTATATCTGAAATACAAAATCAAGTAATTGCTAGTATAATAGATGAAGCTCCAGAAACACTAGATACACTTAATGAACTTGCTGCGGCGTTAGGAGATGATCCAAACTTTGCTACAACCATAGCTAGCCAATTGGGTTAGAAAATTGAATCAATTGATGCTAGTGGAACTTCTCCTTTAACTCTTAGCGCACGCAAAAATGGTACTACTATAACTTTAGAAGGTAGTATATCTGAAGCCACTATTTCTAGTTCTGGGCTAATGTCTGCATAGGATAAACAAAAACTAAATGGATACTAGATTGATATAGAAGATTTACAAAAATAGATAAAAGAGTTACATTATCCATTCGGAGCTAATATCTCTGTTTCTCCTAATTTATTAGAAGTAGGAACAAGTTCAAATTTAGTAACTGTAGCATGGTCTTATAATAATTCTGATAAATATACAATAAGCTCACAAACCATTAATGATGCTAGTGTTGCAGTTGGTACTCTTAAATCTACACAAACTCCTAGTACTTCTTCTCACGCTACTATTACTTATACTCTTAAAGCTAATACAACAACAGGAGAAAACATAACAAAAAGTACATCTGTAGCTATAAATCATGCTAGCTATTATGGGTGTGTATCCTCAGATAAATCTGAATTAACTGAATCTGATATAAAAGCTCTTACTAAATCATTACGATCTAATAAAAATTTATCGGTTAGATTCACACAAGATAATTAGAAAGTAGTATATGCGTATCCATCCTATTTCGGAGACTTAACTAGTGTAAAGAATAGTTCTGGATTTGAGGGATTAAATGGTTATACAAAAAGCTCTGTTACTGTAAATGGACAGAACTACAATGTATATTTGCAAAATAATGCGGCTACTTCAAGTGATACTTTAACATTCAATTAATTATGAGTTTTGCAGTTAATCAAAATTTTGATCTAAAGTCTCGGATTAAGGATTTTACAAGACAAGAATTAAAACTTACAGATTTACCTAATACTAGAGATGCAGATTACCCTGACGACTACTTAGTAACTATTGATGGAAAGATTTATATATTCAATTCAGCTAATGAATTAGACCCCACTACTGGTAAGTGGAGAGAGTTCAAGGCTGGAGCTGATACAATAAATTGGGATAATGTTACTAACAAACCAGAAATACTTGAAGCTGATGAGGAAGACCTTACTAAGTCTGGGGATAGTCTGAAGTTTAAGGATAGAGCGTATGATGCTGATAATTTTTCTGGAAAAGGATATAAGATTCTAAGGAAGAACATATAGAAGATAACTGTTCCAAAGTTTGACTTGACTATTAGTACTGGATGTACTACTGATGGAAATATTATAATCAATGAAACTCCTATAGCAGTAACTACTGAAGCTAGTACTCCAGAAGCTGTAGCTTTACTAATACAGTCAGCTATTTCTGGAACAACTGTAAGTGAAGCTGTTGTTACATTTACAAGTAATCCAACAATAGATTATTCTACGACTGGAGTTAGTGGGTAGGTAATTGATAATTCATACTAGGAGAATAGAAATATTCTTACTTAGGATATGATTAATGAAACTAATACTGTTTATGAAGTTAGATATGATTTTGATTTGAATGGGACTACTGTTACTATTCCTGAAAATTGTATTATAAAATTTAACGGAGGTAGTATTGGAAGTGGAAAAGTTTTTAGTGATAACAAAACTACAATACTTATAAACCCTCCTAAAATAATAGATGATTATAACGATGAAATATTTTTTGGAGTATTTTATAACGAGTTTAATAAAGAGTTAACATATAAAATGTAGCCTATTAATAGGCCTTTTGAAATTATTGCTCAAGTCGCCACTTCTAGAGCAGAGAAGGAAACAGGAAATGAATATAGGAGGGCTCGAAAAATAGGAATAAACAAATATAATATTTTTATTAGTTATAAGTATGATGGAATTTCCTGGGTTAAGGGAGACTCTACTATTGATGGAATTGTAGAATTATATGACAAATACAATATATATCCTGTTAATATAAGGTTTAACTCTTCTATTAAAGATTATGACGGAAACCTAAACAACATAGATCTAGATTCATATATACAAACTGTTAAAAATGATATTAGTACCATTATGGAACATAATATCCCAACAGATAATATATATGTTACCAATGAACAACCTAGATTAATGGAAGATGAAAGGTTTACAAATGCTTTTATAGGATTGTCTACCTATATAAAGGAATTAGGATATAAGTCTGGAATTACTCATTACACTGCTACTAATACTAATAACAATGAGATTAACTCTAAATATAATAGTAGTAATTTTGATATATATGGGATAAATTTATATCCCTAGTTTGCTCCTAACAATGTAGATAATATGACTGTTTATATAACAGATTCTAAAATTATAGAAGTAACTAATAAATTCAGAACTGAAGTAAATGCTTTAATAGATAGGGGATATGAAGGAATTTTTATAACTGAAACAGGATATTCTGAATATAATAGAGGTATGCATTCAGTTGATGATACTACAGGACCTTTAGATGACACTTTTTACATATATGGAGAAGCGTGGAGAAACTGGTTAAATATTTTGAAAGCTCATAAGTCTATTGTTAAGTTAGTAGATATTTGGAAAACTCCTCGTAATGAAAACAACATAAAATCCATGTATAACTTACTTCTAAATTTGTGATTATGAATAAACTTCCTCTTTTAGAAATGCCAAAGGATAATAAATATTTTTTTGTTATAACTAGAAGGGTTGGTACCAGTGGTAGTAAATATGCCAAGGTTATAACATTCCAAAATATTCATTCTAAAGATTATGATAACCTTTCAGAGACTGCTTCTGCAACAAGTAGATGGTATACGGGAACTATAATAAATGTAATAAATTTATCTAGAAGTGTAAGAGTTTCCACTAACGAGGATTATGGTATATTATCTTATAATCCTATGCCTTATGTTTTTAGAATTGGATTGAATGCCTATACTAGGACTGATAATTGGATATCGACTATAAAAGCTACCTACAGTATTAATGAGGATAGTTTTTTGTTAGCCTTTGACGAGAATGATACTTTGTGCTTATATATTAAGCAAGATATTGCAGCATGTTATTTCAACATAGAAACAAAAGATATTACTACTATTGATGTAGATGAATCTCCTAGTAATTATATCTATGACAAGGAAGAATTAGATATTGTTGATTATATCCTTATGCCTGAGTTTGAAACAAATAACAGCAAGGATTTCATGTTTAATTCTGATTTTCATACTCCTTATGCTGGTGATAAATATCATTTATGCAAATGCTTAATAAATGATACTCTGTATATTAAAGAAAATAATCATGTTTATGTCACTAAGTTGTTCAAAACAGATAAAAAAGTAAACTTCAATGGAAGTACTGCTAGTAGACCTGATAATTTGAACACAACTGATATAGGCTTCCAATATTTTGATACTACCTTAGACAAACCTGTGTATTGGAATGGAACTTCCTGGGTTGAAAGTAGCGGTAATTCTGCTGATTTAGTATCCTCTGGGCCTACAGCAAATAGACCTACAGATGCTCCTGTTGGTTTTAGATACTTTGACACAGATATTAACTGCGAAATAGTGTGGGATGGATCACAGTGGGTTAATACAGATGGAACCCTAGTATCTAAAGTAATGATAATTTAATGCTTATGAATATAGAAGAAATACAACAAATGTTTAGTAAATCTAATATGATTTACAAGATAACTAAAGATATAGATTTATAGGGAGGAACTTTGACAATCCCTGAAGGGTGTACATTACAGTTTGAAGGAGGTAGTTTAAATAATGGAACTATCAAATATACAGATAATGTAATTAAAAGAGAACAAATATTTAATAGTATTAAAGTCGAAAGTCCCATAGATGTTCATAGTTTTTCTAATTCTGTTTTTGGTAATAGTGATAGTTCTACTTTGTATATAAGAAAACAAGAGGATTTTGATAGAAATATAGCCAATATTAATAATGGTAATATTACTAAATTAGTAGTTCTTACAGATATTATAATTAGTTCTGAAATAATTGTTTTAAATAATCTTACTATTACTTCTTATAATAATAGTACTATATCCTTCGGAAAGCTTATAAATATTACACAAGCTATTGATGAAACAGATTCCCATTATATTGTTCAAATAGATGATTATCAAACTTATGATGCAGTATTTGACTTTGATAAGAAAGAAAGATTAAATTATGCAGGTGAACGTAAGTTTTATACAATATATGGTTCTGAAATGGAAGCATGGAATATTTCTTCTAATTCTAAAGAAGAAGATAAAGAATTGGTTCTTTCAGATGAAAATGTATATGCCAGGTTTAAACTATCTAATGATTTACTTTCTATAATAGGAACAGATATTCCTGAAACAGACGCTAAAAATATAAGATTGTCTTATACAACTGGATTTCAAAATTATCAAGTTCCTATTTTAAAAATAAAAGATGGATATGTATATTTTAAAAATCCAGAAGTGAACTCTCTTGTGGATGTTTATATCTTTGGGGCTAATCATTATAATACATCTTGTGTATATAGTCTTTTTAATATAGAACAACTTCTTGATGAAGATACAATATTTGTGTCTAAAGAAAACAAACTTTATATACCTAAAAAACATGTAAATTGTTTATATACTGCTTATAATTCAAGTTGTTTTGATGCAAAGGCTAATTCTAATTTAAAGTTATATAGTATAAATATTAATTGTATGCCATTACTACTTAAATATAATTTAGGTGCTAATGTTTACTTTAATAAATGCAATATAACTAATATTATTAAAACTATAAGAATACAAAACAATGCTACATTAAAATGTATTGATTGTAATTTTTATAATGCTTATGAAGGATTCTTTTCATTTTGTAAAGCCATAGATGTTTTTATAGAAAATAATACATTTAAAAATGCCGGATTATTAAAATATAATAGTTATGTTATATCTGCTGGAATGTCTTCAAATGTTTTAGTTAGATATAATAATATTACTAATTTTTTAACTGGAATAGGTGGAGGTGTATCAAAAAGAAACCCATCTCAAGATTCTAATATAGTTATATATGGTAATACTCTTACAATAGAGAAAGATTATATTACATGGGAAAAAGCTATTATAGATTATGGTACAATATATATCGCTACTGGAAATAAGGGTATAAATAAATATAAACCTGATTCAGAGAATTATTCTACTTATGTGATGAATAATATTGTCATAAATAAATCGTATGGAAATAAAGGTAGAGGAATATATTTAGATGATGGTGCTTATAATACTAAAGTAGAAGGTAATCTTGTCTATGGTTATTCTTTAGGTATATATGCCAGAACTGTTACCAAAACATCTACTGATTCTGCTTGGACTGATTCTACTGTTTTTGAATTGCTTAATACTAATAATAAATTTGTAGATAATTTAATATTCGAAGGCACAGTTAATATAGGTGCCAGGGAAGATAGAAATAATCCGCCAATAATAGAAGGTATATTTGTTTTTTCCAAAGATGAATATATTACTGCTACACTTACAAATTTAAATAATGCAGAAAAAAGTAATATAGTAGTAAGTAGATATTATAATGTTACAAATAATGCTTTTATTGTAACTCAACCTATTTATAATTATATTCAATCTTATAAGAAAAATGCTATTTTATCTTCAAAATTACATTATTTAAATATAGATTATAAATACTCTAAAAGATATAGATACTCTAAAAGTTTAAGAATAAATAAAGTTGGAGGAAATGATGTTACTTATCCTGAGAAAGGTGCTATTCATATTCAAATACCTTTTTACTCAACAAGTTGTAGATATAATTTAAGAATAAAAACTAAATATAGTTGGTATCCAGCTGAATTAACAATTAGATTAGAGGCTTATAATAGTTTAACAACAGGGATTCATTTTGTTGGGCAAGGTTGTTTTAATTTTCAAAAAGTATGGTATGGTTCTATTAAAACAGATGTTAATAATTTATATGCTGATATTTGGATTGAATCTCCGATAAATGGTAAATGTGGAGTTTCTGCTACTCCTGACAATTGGTTAAAAGATTTAGAAATATATGGTGAATTAATTATAGATAGTGGAGTTTATAATAGTGATTCTGCTGATACTACTGATTTGAGACGCGCAACAACAGGAACCTATCCAATAGAAGCTAATCAAATATTTTATGAAGTTAAGGATAAACCTGAAGATGTAGATGATACATATAAAGCTTTTGATAGAAATTATTCTTCTTATTCTCCAGATATTCCTATAATTTTAGAAAAGGTCGGTACAGCCAGGTTATTACAAAAAGTTACAAATTCTAAAAACAATCCTATTTTATTCACTGTATTTGAATCTTTAACTAATTTACAAGATTCTAAAATTGGCAAAGGTTATTATTTAAATGGAGGTAAAGTTCTTTATTATGATGGAAATAGTTCATTTAACTTAGATGGAACAGAGGTAGACAATACAGGATGGGCACTTATAGAGTAATAATTATATAATATGGCAACAATTAATGAACAGTTTATTCAAGTAAAAACGAAAGCTAACTTTGGATCACGTCTTTCTGCTGGAGACATTAAGGACACATCAATAGCTTTCATTGAAGATACTGAGGAAATATGGGCAAAACAGAAATACTATAAATTGGTACCAACTATTGATGGTACTGATGGACAAGTATTAACTAAGACATCGGACGGAGTTGCTTGGGAAAATGTTCAAGCAGGTTCTTCTTTCCCAGAAGGAGGTACTGTAGGGCAAGTATTGAAAAAGACTTCTACTGGAGTTGAGTGGAGTACTGATAATAATACCACTTATTAGAAAGTTACTCAGAAGACTGATGGTTTAATGAGTAAGGAGGATAAGACTAAGTTAGATAACATCGAAGAAGGTGCAAATAACTATGTTCTTCCTGCTACTACTGATGAAGTGCTTGGAGGTATTAAAACAGGATACGTAGGAAGTGGAGCTAACTATCCGGTGAAAACTGATTCAGATCATAATGCATATGTTACTGTGGGATCTGCAATAATGAATAAATTAACGCAAGCAGAATATGATGAACTAGAAACTAAAGATTCAAATACTATCTACTTTATAATAGGATGACTATGAAAATTGTCGATGATTTTGTAAATAAAGTTGGAACTGATAAAATATTACATTTCTTGGTGGGATCTCTAATTACTTCTATCTTGACATTTGTAATAATTATTCAGGATGCTATAGTAAGCCCCATAGCAATTGCTGTTCCTCTGGCTGGTGCTGGACTAACAGCATTGCTAGCATGGGCTAAAGAAATGTTAGATGATCAATTCAGCAAGAAAGACTTAATTGCTTCTATATTAGGGGCAATTCCAATTATAATTGCAGTAGCTATTGGAGTGTTATTTAATATATTATCTAACTAATCATGGCAAACATTCAAAATATTAAGATTGGTTCCAATAATCCAGATGCTATAATGTTTAATACCTATTATGCTCCATCTGCTAATCAAGGGGTAACATTTTCAGAACTTATTCCTAAAGATAATAAAGACATTAATCCATCTCCTGAAGGAACTTGGGAAATTAATGATGGATGGGAAGTTGCCTTTGTTTCTTCTCGTATAATGAGAATTGATAAGTTTAAGATTGACACTTGGGGTATAAGACATAAAGTAAAAAGTGGAACAGATAATGCTCGTCTTTATACTAATATATCTGTTAAAGTTGAGGGTCTTTCTTATGTTAATCAAAATGTCATAAAAGCAACTCCTAATTCTGAAGATGTTACTGGATTTGTTAATGCTTATAGTGGAACATCAGGTTATATAGTTGCATGGTTTCCAGGACAGAATACTTCAGGAAAATATGTTAAAGGTCTTGTTATTCAAGGCCAGATGTGTTATACAGATGCTGGGAATACTACTAGAGATAATAGCTATGCAATGGGTAGAGCACCATGGGAAATAAATACTACTCGTGATTGTATGGTTGCTGATGGAACAAGACCTGCTGGATTTATGGGAGGTGGAGGATATTCGGCAATATGTATAGGTTTATTTGGTGGTTGTCAATCTGCTAAGTCTGTTAATGATACTTCTAATGGAGCCTATAAAATCTATGATATATCTGACCATCCTATTTATATTTATTTAGATGTTCCAGACTTAACACAACCTATTGATGTTTCTTCTAAAGAATGTTGGGATGTAAATGTTGGTGATACTAAAGTTTATCATAAAGATAGAACTGCTGAGAATTGCTGGAAAAAATTTGGAATGATTACTGAAGTTGATTTAGAGACTAATCCTGGTGTTGCAGATAAAGCATATCATATGGATATGGCACGCATTCCTTCTGAAGTTACTAAACCTATTCTTCCAAATATAGTAGATTTAGAAGAACATATACTTCCTAAAAATACTGATAATGGTAAACTTATTACTTGGAGACATACAATTGCAAATACTGAATTTTGGGATAATATAAAACAATATCTGCTAACGCATCCAGTTATTTGTGTTGAAACGGTATTGCAGGAAACACAGAATCAATCTAAATATACTTATGTTGATAACAACAATTTAGCAATAAATTGTATGTGGTTTGCAGGCTCGGGTATTACAGGTGATTTAACGATTAAGTTTGATGGGCATTTCTCTAATCGAAATATGCCTAATTGTTTTACTGATTGTAATATTGATACATTAACACTTCAATTCTTACAAGATAATCTTAAACTAAGTGTTACTCAATTTCTGTTTAAACAATGCACTATCAAGAATATTCGAGTATTGGATAAAGAAGGAAATCCCTCTAATAATTTTTTAGGGTCAAGAGATTGTTCTGGAATGTGTGAATTTAATCAAGGTATTACTTATTTTCCCGATATTATAGATTGGACATTTAGAGCTAATCTTGCTGGGTATTATCAGAACCCAATACAATATGCTTGGTCTTATTGTAGTGCATTAACTGAAATTGCCCAACATGGTGATGACAGAGAAGGTAATGGTAATATGTTATATGTAAGTGGATGTGCTCAGGCTTTTCAGTATTGTACCAGTCTTACTAAAATAGGGCCAGTTCTTGATATGGGTAGGGTTAATATGAGTGAAGTAGTTGATTTTAATTCTAATGCATATAGGATGTTTCAAGTATGTTATCAGCTATCGGATGTTAGAATTAAGAATCTTAATGGAAGTTATGTTAATTTTGATGATGATGACCAACATGGAAGATTACCGGCACTTGATGAAGGTTCTATAAAATATCTTTTTAATAATCTTACAGATTTATCTACTTTTGATGAGAGTACGTCAGTTTCTTCTATAAATAATAATTGGTTACATGTAGATTGGCTATATGTTACTGCTATTTGGAGTGCAGGATTAAATGAAGCTGAAGAAGAACTACACCCACGTAGTTATAGTAGAATGGTTAATGCAAGGCGTGTTGCAGAAACTTCAGAGGATAAGTTTTATTATACTACTAAAGCAGTAAATATGACTATAAAAGTAACTGGTCTGCAAAGTAATGATGAACTAATTTGGAAAGCTGGTGATACTAAAACTACTTTATCCAATGATGTTGAAACTACTATTACTAATGTAGAAGGAAGTAATGGAGGATTTATACTACGTAGAACAGATTCAAATGTAACCATAGATGATTATGAACATGGTGTAGCTATAATTATTACTAAGCCATATAGTGCATCTAATCCTAAAGCACCTTCTGCACAATTACATTGTCCTTCTGAATGGTTTGGAATATTTAATTTAGCTAAGTGGGGAAGTATAAAAGATAAAAGAGGCCAAGTGTCAAGTAATGTATTGACTGCAACAGGTAGAATAGCACCATCTTCTAATGATTCTGTATGGATTTGTGTTAGACCTATTACTTCTATTAAATTTAAGGTAGAAGGACTAGCTGAAGGAGATACTATTGCCATTGGAAGGGGTAATTTATCTGATGTCGCCAATAAGTACACAGAAGATGGTACATATACTATTGATGAAGTTGATTATAATCCAACAAGTAATTCCTGGGGTATTAAATTATTCAATGAAAATACCTCACTGTCAGATGAAGTTACAGTAACTATATTACAGGTAAATGACTTCACTAATAAAGTTACTTCTGAAATGATTGCTGCTGCTAACGCTAAGAACTGGCATATTTATGTGGATTATTTTCCTATTCTTCTTAATGGGATGGGGAGGTAATGGATTCGGCGGATTTGGAAACAACCGTGGAGCACTTGCAGGAGATGCTTATCTAGGAAACCTTATTAACAATGACGCAGGTCGTGAGTTGTTAATGTCAGCTATTCAAGGAAATGGTAACGCTATTAGTTAGCTTGCTTCAACCCTTAATTGTGATGTTAATAGTATTAAATCCGCAATTAACGGAGTTATGTCACAAGTTCAAGGAGTTGGTAATCAGGTGGGAATGTCCTCTCAGCAAATTATCAATGCAATTCAGGCAGGTAACTGTCAAATTGCTTCACAGCTTGCGCAATGCTGCTGCGACAATAAGCTAGCAATTTGCCAACAAACTAACACATTGCAAAACGCAATCAATGGAGTAAGTGTTGGACAAGAAAGAGGATTCTCCAATATTGCTTATGAAACTCAAAGACAGACTTGTGATTTGAGAGATAGCATAAGATCTGCTACTGACCAAATTCTTGCTGGGCAAAGAGATGCTGAAATGAGAGAAATGCAAAACAAGATAGACGCTTTAAGAGAAGCTAATTCTTAGAAAGACGTGATCATTTATGAAAGGATTTATAGAAATAAAGGAAGACTCTTATGAGGATACTATTGAACATCTTCACAGAATTAAGACACTTGCTTGTAAGCTAATCAAGATGTTAGCTGAACATTCTGAAGCATATAATCGTGACAAAGATGATTATGATGACGAAGATGAGTTTGAAGCCAGAGGCCGCATGGGACGTAGAAGCAAAGGAAGATACGAATATTGATTTATTGGTAGGCGGTAGCACAAGATTGCTACCGCCTATTTTTCTTTATAATTAGTATGGCAGAGGATTTCACTAAATACGATATTAAACCAGAGGGGTTTTTAAACTATCTTAGATATTATGGCTCACATTTTAATAAAAAGTTGTGTGATTTTGCTTGTAAAGGTCTAGAAAAGAGAGATTATACAAAAGAAAAATTAGATTCGCTGCTACAATAGCACGGAATAGAGCTTAAAAATGCTAAGTTGAATGATGCTGTATATGTAGCTAATTGGTGTAAATCTGTATTTTATGGATCTAGTATTTCAGATGAAAAACATTTCGTGCTTTTCATAAAAGATATATTTGATAAAGAAGGAGACTTAATTTTCAACAGATGGTATGCTGATATGGCTAAGTAGGGTATTCCTATTGAATGGGAGGAAATGATATAATATAAATTTATAAGGTGTTAAAGATCGATTTGATTTTTGGCACCTTTTTTATTATATTTAACAAGAAACTTGAAATTATACTTAATATGAAAATCCTTTTAAAACGAATTGCTAAAAGAGCCAATTATACTATTGGTAAGTTGTATTTGGATGGAAAATATTTTGCGGATACATTGGAGGACACTGATCGTGGTTTAACATAGAATATGCCACTAAAAGAAATTGAAGCAAAAAAGATATATGGAAAAACTGCTATCCCAACGGGAGTTTATAGGATAGATATGAATACAGTTAGTCCTAAGTTTAGAGATAGATCGTGGGCTAGACCCTGGGGAGGTAAAATTCCTAGATTAGTTAATGTTCCAGGATTTGAGGGAGTGTTAATCCATACAGGGAACACTGATAGAGATACACTAGGATGCATTTTAGTAGGGCAAAATTCTATAGTTGGTAAGGTAGTTAATTCTGTTGATACATTCAATAAACTAATGTCAGAATTAATATCTGATAAAGATAATATTTTTATAACTATTGAATAATGAAGCTATTTGATGGAACATATGATTCAGTTGGAAACTCTGAAACAAATCTCGTTTTAAAAACTAAAGGCAAGATAAAAATTCAGTACGGTAATAAGTTCATAGATTTAATCAAAGACGGAAAAATTAATGCTAGTTCAAATATAATACATTAGGTAGATTCTTTAGAAGATATTGGAACGAACAGTGGAATATATGTCACTTCAGATGGGCAGGTAATTATTAAAATTAATTAGCAATCTATTTAGTTAGCTGAATCAGTTGGAACAACTTATGTTTCTTTCTAGCAGGAATAGAATACAACCCCTGAATAGAGATATATATCATAGAAAAATATTGGATTTATAAGTTCTACTATAGACGACATTAAAATTACTAGTGGTATAGTTTATGTAGAGGATAGTAAAAAATTATATTTAGTATCCAATAACAGTATATCCGAATATACTGTAGATATTCCAAATCCATATAATTAGAAATTTATAATAACTAAATAGACATCAGATAAAGGAGCTTTAGTTATAAAAGGGAATACAAGTAATGATTCTATTTAGTTTGATTCTTGTGATTTATATTCAGATAATTCCTCTTTTTATATAGACTCTTCTGGAACTATCTTCTTTAAAATATCCGATCAAACTATAGTATAGGTAGACAGTACTGGAATTAAATCTGATAGATTTTGTTCTACTACGGTTAATAGTCAATATGGTTTTGATTTATATGTGGAAAATGGGCAATCTACTTTAAGAGTGGATAATATAATAGCTAGTAATTTAAATACTTCTGAATTTGTGTATCCTGAATATTGGTATAATAACGCTAACATTATTTAGGAATACTCTATTGATGATAATTATATTAGTTTAACGCTAAAGTATTAGCTAGAATATACAGAAGGAGATGTACTATAGGTAGTAATGCCTGACAATACTATAGTATTTACTGTAGTTTCTGTTAACAAAGATTCTATAATGGTAACTTCTAATAATTATATAAATTAGAATTTAATAGGAAAAACATTATTCAGAATATCTGGTACTACATTAAAACGATCAGGAGATAGTTTAGACGTAATCTCTGATAATACTATAGTTTCCAGAATTGGAAATCTTAAAACGTTATCCACATCTGATTCATTCCAAAAGTACGGAATGTACTCTGACTATGGAATATTTAAACAAATTAAGTATAGAGAAAATTATTAGTTAGAACTTAATAATAATTCTTCTGATTTAGCATCAACCGAATGGGTTCACAAATTACTTCCTTATGGGAGTATTATTATGTTTAACGGAACCTCTAGTATTCCTGAAGGGTGGCAATTATGTGATGGAACAAATAATACACCAGATTTGACTGAGTATTTTATTTCTGATTCAACTTCTGAGGCATATCTAACAGTTCTTATTATGAAAACTATATAAGAGAATTGATATATTTTATTATAATTATTAAGAAGTGTAATGATTAATAATTATTAATCATCGTTTTAAAATAAGGAAATTTGCGTTATATTTATAAATAAATTTAAAATAGTGAGTATGGCAATAGGAATTGATGATTTAAATGACTACAATGACATTGATGAATTTGAACCTATTTAGGATGATCCGGAACCTCCTGTGGAACCATAGGATCCAGATGAGCCCGTAGAAGATCCTAGTTAGGAACCGAGTAATAAAGATGACGGAGAAGACTTTATCGTAACCTTATTAAAGTCTAGAGGTATTGAAGATATGTCTAAGATTAAGTTCGAAGACGAGGAGGGAACTGTAGAAGAGAAGGATTGGAATAGCTTAAGCAATGAAGAAAAACTAAATATCCTCTCTTATTCCGACTAGGATTCTGATACTAATTTAGATGACAATGAAGTTTAGTTAATAAATGCTATTAGAGAGAGTGGGCTTACTCCTGCTGACTACATACAGAAACTTCAGACTGATGGAATTAATAGCTACATCCAAAATAATCAAGCTGAAGCATATTAGTATCAAGTTGATCAACTAGACGACGATGAGTTATTTGTATATGACTTCATGAGTCGAATGGGAGACGTAACACAGGAAGAAGCTCAAGAAGCTCTAGAGAGAGCTAAGTCTAATGAGTCTTTGTTTGCTAAATAGATTGGAGCTATTAGAAAAGAGTACAAGGAAGCTGAGGATGAAAGTATCCGACAAGCTCAAATGGAAGAAGAAGCACAAGCTCAAGAACGGTATGATTAGTTTGCTAACTAGATTGCAGAGCAGGTAGATAATTTGTCTGACTTCTCTGGGTATGATTTGAACATGGATGATGAGGACAAAGAAATGCTGTATGATTTCATTGTTGGGGTTGATGGAGCTGGAAATAATTATTTTGCTAAGGCTTTATCTGATCCTAAAATATTGGTAAGAACAGCGTGGCTTGCACTGAACGGTGAGCAGATGATACATGATATTACTGAATATTTCTAGAAAGAGATAAGCAGTGTTAGAAAAGAAAGTTACGATAAAGGAAAGGCTGATGCCCAAAAAAAAGATAAACCTGACGTGGTTTATAAGAATAAACCCGTTGGAACACACAATGATGTCTACGATGATTTAGACTAATTTTTTAATCTTTAACTAATAAATTATAAAACAGTATGCTAGTTGCAAATTTTACAAGTAGAATACCCAACATGGGTGATACGAAAACTTACGAGGACTGGAGTAAATACTTGGGTAGGTAAAAGTGCCCCACTAAATAGTAATATTTGGTTGCAAACTGGTTTAAAACGGGGAAACTCCTATTGAGGACAATCCCGTAGGAACTTCTAGACATAGAAGACCTCTAACGAATAGAAATAATATTTAACAATACCAAAATTTGGTGAACATGGAATTAAGGAAAAAATCATTATTAATAGCATTAGTTTTAGGTGATGGGTGTATAGTAAAGCAGACTAAATACTATCCTAAAAGTACTAGAAATTATTTTAATTTTGAAGTGACTCATTCTTATAAGTAGAAAGAATATATAGAATGGAAGGCTAATATATGCAGAAAGTTAACAGGAAAGAAATGTCTTGTAAAAGAGAAGAAAGTAAAAAAGAGAGTAATTAATGGAAAAGAGACTCCAGAACTTACAGCATATAGATTTACTTGCAGTGACAAGTATTTTAGGGTGCTCCATCATTGGCTTTATCCTTCTGGAAGAAAGGTGATAGGAAGTAAATATTTAAATTATCTAACTCCCGAAGGATTAGCAATATGGTATATGGATGATGGATCTACATATATTGATAAAGAAAGACCTAACGTATTTACTTGCGAAATATATACTCACACTCCGAAAGACGAAACTGAAGCTATTATAGACTATTTTAAATCTAAATGGTATATAGAGTTTCATTTACATAAAAAGCACAACAATCAGTGGACAATTAGGTGTTATACTGTAAATGCTGCTAAATTTATATCACTTATTAGACCCTTTGTGCCACACTGTATGGATTATAAAGTAAGAGTTCCAGAATATTATTTCCACGAAATACCAGAATCCTGGAAAAAGGATTATGATGTATTCTGACCTCTATAGTAATATAGAGAAGTGTAAGGTAAATACTTACACGGTAACAATAATTGACTAAACCTCACAGACTTGGAGTAGTAGCTCGTATGTACACAGATAACACTCTTAACTTTATTACTGACGGTTTGAGAAACGTCTTCTATAAGGGAGAGAGAGCTAGTGCTTATGAACTTTCATCTTCTCTAGTATTTGAATGGGAAGTAGAGACTAACAACATTAAGAAGGTCGAGTTTGCTGAAGTTCCAACTGAGACTGGCGAAAATGGAACAGAGATTACAATGGCATTTAAGGAGAACTACTACCAGAAGTATGACATCTTCAGAATTGATGCTACAAAACAGCAATGTCAAGTTGTTAGCCGTCCTATTCGTAAGCGTGATGACTACTGGGAAGTTCAAGTAAGACTCATTGACAATGACTATGATACTATTCTAGATACTGATGGATGTCAAGTTGGTATGACAACTACATTCCAATCTGTAGCAGTTCCCGAGTTGTCAGAAGAGGGTAAACATCTCATAAGTTTCATTTTTGAGTTGCTCTCTTCCGTTAAGTTAGCCGCTTAATGAAAAATTAAATAAATATTCTTAATTGCTGGAAGGCTAACCCGAAAGGTATGCTAATCAGCAGCGAAGCCTAGGAGATTACAAGCTCAAAGAGAAGTACCTAGGAACGTTCAACGACTAGTCCGGATAGACGTAGGGGAAATAAACCCCGAAATGGAATAAATCTAAAATTTAAATACAATGAAATATATAGTATATCAAACAACAAGTAAAGTAAACAATAAAATCTATATTGGAGTTCATAAAACTGAAAATCCTGATGTATTTGATGGGTATTTAGGAAATGGAGTTTATATTTATAGACCTTCAAGTTATATGCACCCTAAAACACATTTTCAGTATGCTGTAAAAAAGTATGGAGTAAAGAATTTTATAAGAACTACAATAAAAGTTTTTGATAAGGAAGAAGATGCCTATAAATTAGAAGCAGAAATTGTTAATGAAGAATTTATTAAAAGAGATGATACATATAATATAATACTTGGAGGAAGAGATGTTTCCCAATTTATGGTAAAAGTTTATATGTATGATCTAGACGGAAATTTTGAAATGGAATTTGAAAGTCTAATAGCTGCTGCTAAATATCTAAATCCAGATGCTAAAGGTGGAGGACACCTTCCTAGAGCTATAAAAAATAGACATTAGTTTCTTGGACATCAATTTTCTTATGAGAAAGTTGATAACATAGGTCCAATAAAAGCTATGAAAAATAGAACTAATATCGAGAAACCTTATACTGGGGGAAGGGTCGGAAGATTTGATTCTAGTGGAAATTTACTTGAGACGTTTGAAACAATGACTGATTGCGTTAAGGCTGGATATAAAAACGCAAAACTAGTTGCCTTGGGTAAAAGAAATTTTTGCAAAGGCTTTGTATTTAAATATTTAGATTAAGATATAGTCTGAACAATATGGAAACATATTGATTAACAATAATTGTACTCAAAATTCCAAAGCCAAGTAGAGCGTCACAGAAACTTCATTACTACATTCCGTGCTGATGCTAGCTGGTCTAGCTTGTATGCTATCCAAGAGAATGTATTCATGAGTATCGCTGATGATAAGGATGTTACTAAGAGTGAGGGAGTATACAAGATGCTTAAGAAGGAGAAGGAACTTCTTGACACATTCATGTATGCTATGAACACTGGTCTGTTGCTTAACAAGGGTAACATCGACATCAATGGTAAGGCTACAATTAGCGAGCCTGACACTGGTAGACCAATCTACATTGGTGAAGGATTTATTCCTCAAGTTGAGGCTGCTGCTAACAAGTACTTCTACAGCAATAAGCCAAATCTACAGCTATTCAATCTAATCATGAGTGATATGTCTGACAAGGCTCAGAGCGATACTGGTAACAAGTTAACAAACCTAGCTTGGGCAGCTTGAGAGAGCTGCAAAAATTAATTATTCAAATTGCTGGAAACTCCTTAGAGTCTCTAAGCTACAACGTAACTGGAAACAGTAGATGTGAATGCTTGAAAATTAGAGAATTGGACAACCAGCAGCAAAGGCTCCCGAAAGGGGAGAATGTTCAACGACTAAATGTTTAATATCTTATGAATTATATAGTCTATAAAACTACTAATTTAATTAATGGAAAAATCTATGTTGGAGTGCATAGAACAAATCCAGATATATTTGATGGGTATATTGGATGCGGTGTTTCAAAGAAGGATCAAAAAAAGAAAATTAAAGGATTTCCAAAAGCTGTCTAGAAATATGGATATGAAAACTTTAAAAGAGAAACATTATTTATATTTCCAGATACGGAAGATGGTAAGAAATTAGCTTACGAAAAAGAGGCAGAAATTGTAACAATTGATTTCGTAAAGAGAATAGATACTTATAATCTTTCTGTTGGGGGTTTAATACCTTAGTATGAGCATTCCAGGAAAATAGCTCAATACACCTTAGATGGAAAATTTATAAGAACTTGGGATTCGATTAAAGAAGCTGAAGAAAGTCTCAATCTAACCTCAATTATTGGAAATCTTAAAGGCAAAACTAAATATTGTGGAAATTTTCAATGGAAATATTACAATGGAAGTTCTGATGATATTCTTCCAGTTTCTAGAAAAGAAAAGTCTATATATTAGTTTGATTTATAGGGAAATTTAATAAAATGTTGGAAATCCATTTCAGAAGCTGCTAATTAGTTTAGGTCAAATGCAGCAAGAGTAGCAATATGGAATGTGTGTAATAACAAATCTAACCAAGCCTATGGATATTTTTGGTCTTATAAAAATAAATTTATTCCTAAAGTAAATAATCATTTATCTCCGGTAGCCAAGTATAATGATAGTGGAGAATTTATTGAATCATACTCTTCTATTAAAGAAGCAGCTGATTGCAATAATATTAAAACACCTGCTAACATAGTAGCTGCTATCAAAGGAACTCAAAAACGATGTGGAGGTTTTAGGTGGAGATACTTTTATGGAAACACTTCAAATATTAAACCATTATAAGATAAAGATATAGTCTGAACTTATATGAGAGTATAAGAGTTGAGATTTTACGGATCTCAGAATAACAGAATTGGGGTATTCGTTGTTAACCGTAAGCTATGGCAAGACATCAACATGGTACTTGGAGAATATCTTGCAAATTATAAGACTATGGGTACATATATGTACTCTAAGTCAGCTAATAAGGGACAAGGTGGATATGTTAAGGTAGGTGCTACATTTGATACTTACGAATATGCTGGAAACCAAGTATCATTCGTAGTTGATAGAGCACTAACCCGTGAATATCCTGATAAGGGATACGGAGTATGTATCGACCTTACAGCTGATAAAACAACTGGAACTCCAGCAGTTGCTAAGTTTACTCTTACTGGAAAAGACTTCATTACTAACAAGGTACTTGGAGTAGGTGGATACGATGGTAAGAGTTCTGGAGAAGTTGCTAGCAATGTTGCTGGTAGCAAGCTAGTTATGATGGGATATGCAGGTATCGCTGCATTCACTCCTCATAGATCAGTAATTCTTAGAGAATCCTAATAATTACAATTAAAGAATATAATAGATTAGATAGGAGGAGCCGTAACACCCTCCTCCTATCAATTTTTATTAATGATAATATGAACTAATATGGCACAGCAAAAACAAGTAACAAAAACTGATATTGTTTTTGATGATAAAATTATTACATTAAGAAGTGTATTTGACAAGGCTAACATTAAGTATTACATTCAGCCTTGTAAGAATAAGTATGGACAATATCCTAGTTGTATAAAGAAGGTTAATTCACAGGGAGATATGATTATGAGTGAAAATGAAAGGAATGCTTATTCAGAAGGTAAAGCAGCTTTCTTCCCAGAAAATCATATCTTTATTATTACTAGCGGAAAGACTTATAATCTAAATGATATTTATGACAAAGCAGAGTGGGAAGCTATAGAAAATTGCCCTCTAATTGCAAAAAGCAGAGATGCTAAAGACGCTAATGGTAACTTTATAATAGACGGTCCTAAGTCTACTCCGAATAAGCCGACTCGTAACGGAGTTGCTGAGCTATATATTGATAGACCTGGACTAGATACTCAGAGAAGAGTTTCACACAAGCAGCTTATACACAAAGCAGAGTCATTTATTTATGATGATCCTAGAGGAGCAGATGGTCAATTGAACATGGCTAGAATACTTGGAAAGGATATGCGTAATCAACCGACAGCCGATGTTATTGACTTCCTTATTAGAATTGCTGAAAAGGATCCTCAAAAGATAATTAATCTTTATACTGGAAATGATATATCTCTAAGACTTCTGTTTATAGAAGCTAAAGAGAAACACGTTATTTATATCAAGAACAAGGTATATCTATATGGAGATAATGTTATCTTAGGAGCTACTGATGATGCAGTAATTGCATGGATGTAGAATCCAAAAAATTAGAAAGTTCTTGAGTTAATTAAGAGAGATACTTATCCAGATTATTTCGTTAGCGAACAAGAATAATATACTCTATAGATACTGAGTATATTTTTTAGACAAACGTTTTAAGAACAAAAAAAAAATAACGGCAATGACCGCTAGACAAATATGGGAAGGAATGTTAACAGAGCTTAGTAAGGTGAGTGCTCCTAGCATGTTATTGCAAGACTTTAATTACTTCCTAAATAAAGCAGTATATCAATACGTAAATAAACGGTATAATATCTATGATATTAACCAGTAGACTACTGATGATTTAAGAGTCTTAAAATCTACAACTGTCCTTAAACCTGAGTTAATTGCCAACACAATTAGTGGCGTTGATATATCTAACTGGAAAGCTGGAAACACATCTCTGTTTGGAGCAACGTATGAAGTATATCTTCCTCTTGACTATCTACATATGCTAAACTGCATATGTGTATATAAACTTAATAAAAGATTTAAGTGCTATAATGAGGGAGACTATGTTCAATTTGCTGCAAAAAGATTAACAGCTGATTCTTGGTCTGTAGTAGTAAATGACTATTACAATAGACCCCTTCCTGAAAGACCATATTATTACATACATAATGTAAATACATCTGTTGATTTACCTACTAATCCAGTAGAAGATGTATCCATTTTAACAAGAACTCTTAAAGGTACTGATTCTGCTAAAGATTATACTAATAGTAATAGTATTAAAATTTATGTTAGAAAGTATAAAGAGTCTTAGGAAGGCGAAGAATAGGAAGTAACAAATCTAGAAGATTAGTATGAGCTTTAGACTTTTAAAGAAGAACATCCCACATGGATTGTTACGGAAACAGCAGAAGTAAAAAATACTACTGAGAGTTAGTCAAATCTTCCTAGAACTATTAGCTTAAAAAACATTTAGAATAAATCAACAGTAGAAAAAGAGTCTGGAGTTAGATATGGAAACCCTTCATCAGTACGTTGTGAGATTAGATACGGAAAGGATCATTCTGTTTTTGAGTTGCAATCTGTAGTAATTGACTATATTAAAGCACCACAAACTATAAGACTTACTCAGGAACAAGTAGACCTTACAGAAGACACATCTCAGATCATGGAGTTTCCAGATTATGTATGTTAGGAGATTATAAATGAGCTGACAATGTTGGTGATGGAAAACAATGCTGATCCAAGATTATAGACAAACACTATAGTTACACAGTCTATTGCAAACCCAGCTCAGCAATAGGCACCTCAACCACAATCTCAACAAAGAGGTTAAAATTAATTTAAATTATGTTTCAATTTACAACAACCAATGTAATTAATTCAGACAAAGATCTTACAACAGGTAAACCGTTGTGGACTACTAAAGACACCGCTGGTAGTACTCCAGCAAGTCTTAACATTAAAAGAGTTAATAACTTTATTGCTACAAACGTAGTAGCAATTTATAAAGCAGTTGCACAAGATGCTGAAAACGCTAAAGTTACTTTTGATTTTGCACAAGTAAGTGGTACAGCTGGAGATATATTTAGATTACATATTTATGTAGGGCTATCTCAAGCATCGCAAAGCTCTCTATATGCTAACGATCTCCAATGGAAGGGAAAACCATTCAGTGTAGATTTTGTTTGGGGTACTAATGCTACTGATACAGTTGCTAAACTTGTAAAAACAATTAATAAGTATTCCGCTATGGTTTATAATAAGAAACTCTTAAATGTAACAAATAACGGAACTTATATTACAATTGAAGCTGTTGATGAATATCAAAGATTCAAATTCGTTAATATTGAAAAATTCGATGCAGATGCCTATCATGGTATGGGAGAGTATAATGTAGTAAGATCTTTAGATAATTTAACAAAGGAAAATTCTAATGCTGAAGTAACTGCTACAGCTGAAGGTTATTTTGTTGGTAAAGAAGGGTTTGGTACATATCCATTCTTGCTACATAACCTACGTCTGCCTACTTATGCTCGCAACAGATGGCTTGGCCTCAATCAGGATGAAACTCCTATTGTTGGAGCTAAGTATAACCAGTATACCATTTATTACTGTGTTAATAGAGGCATTCTTGGTGACAATGCTGTAGGAGATATAGTAAAATCTAGAACGACTCATGTATTCTACGTAAAACAAGATTTAGCTACTGACTTTGAGGCAGCTCTAGCTAAAGTCGGAACAGTTATTACTGTTAATAAGGTAGGAACTCCAGGTCCTGGAGATGTTGATACTCTACAGCAAGATGTTGCTCAACTGAAAACTCAGATGGCTAACAAGGCTGATAAGACAGAACTAGAAGCAAAAGCTGATGCTTCTGCACTTAGCAACTATGCAACTACTGAAGCATTAACCTCTGGATTGGCAAATAAAGCTGATACTTCTGCACTTGCTAATAAGCAAGACACTCTATCCGCAGGTAACGGCATTGATATTACCGGAAATTCCGTATCTGTTAAACTTAATGGAGACACGCTAACTGCTGATGCTAGTGGTCTTAAAGTTACAGATGGTAAGTTTGCAGAAGCGTGATAATACCTAATAAGGCGAGGGCGTGTTTATCGCCTTCGCCATTTTTTTTTATAGTTATGTATAATCAAATAGAAAAATTAGCATCCGCTATAAGAAATGATGTAGTAGCCGGATTACGTGGCTACCATACCAATCTTAGTATGTCTACAGAATAGTTATGCTAGGACATAGTTGATGAAAGGCTATAGATACTAAAAGAGTACTCATTACGTGGAATCCTACCAGTCAAAGACTTATATCTATCTATAAATTGTATACCGATTGATTGCAAGAGTATAGAAAGGTGTAAATGTAATTTTTAGGATGAATGTTCAGAGCCTCCTATAGCTCATTTTGAGATTCCATAGGTACTTGGAGATTATGGTGACTTATCCATAGACTATATAGGATCTACTGATAGACAATTACCATTTGTATGGTATACATCCTCTACTGCTTTTAGATACCATAAGTATAGAAAGAGAGGAAAAAATAGACCATATGTTTGGATAGATATTACTCCAAATGAAAATGGAATGTATGATTGCTTTGTCTTTAACGCTCCATTGCTAAGCAATGTTTCAGTGACAGCTATTTTTAAAGACTTAAGACAACTTGAAAATTACTCTTGCTGCGTTGATATGTAGGATGATAATATGTCTTTTATCAATAATGAAATTAAGAAGAGACTAACTGAGAAGAAGATTAGATATTACAAAAGTTTGGCACTTCCAAATTTACCAAACGATCAATCTTATCAACCTGGGTGATTATGAAAGAGTTAACGGATTTTCATTACGCGCTAACATTGGCGGAAATGCTATATGGAATAACTATTAGAGAAGATCTTGGTGAGGAAATCTTACTTACTGGGTGGAATCTAATTGGAAATAAACGGACCAGATTATACAGGTACAGTGTCTGTGTAGATGAGTGCGATAGGGGATTAGAGCTCCCATGTAACTGCGATATTATAGAGGCCGTAACAACAGATTTCGAAGAATGGAATTATTCTACTAATGATACTCCCAATGGAGATATTTACACAGCCTTTGTTGAGGCTTATATAGAGAATAGAAAGGCTTTCAGAGACCCTCTATATGCTAAGGGAAAATTTGTAAAGTATGAAAGAGTTGGAAATATGCTCTACTTTGATAGACCTCATGGAAAGATAAATATACTGTATAAGGGAGTTCTTGTTGATGATTCTGGTCTACCTTAGATTACTGATTCTGAAGCTAGAGCTCTAGCTACCTATCTAGCACATGTTGTGAAATATAAGGAGGGGATATTAACTAATAACCCAAATAGCATTAGATTAGCTGAAGACCTTAGAATAAAATGGCTTACTTAGGCTGACTAGGCTAGAAATGACTACTATATGTCTCAGAATGAATGGGATCAAGTATTAGATGCTAAGACTAGTTGGAACAGAAAGAATCATGGTAAATCTCTGAAATTATATAGATAATGAAAAGATATGCACTTGGTTGCGCGTTTTCTATGGATAACTTATTTGACAACTTTCCCTATAAGAAACTCACTATAACTTGTAAATAGTGCAAGGCTATTACTGGTGATAATCATAGAGATATTCTTGTTAAGAGAATCTTTAGGGAAAGTGTCAAGTTAGTTATTAATGATGTTGTAAATAATAATGTTACTTTCTGGCTTCCTTTAACTGGGAGCAAGAGGTGTAATATACACATGAGAAGAGTATAGGGCGATGAGTTCAAAAATCTGCGAAAAGCAGGAAAATGGAAAGATGTAGACATTTTAAGATCAATGTTTTCAGGATATGAGCTTAGTTTTTTTATGTTAGGAAAACGTACTCCTAGAGTAAAATCTATTTATCTGAATAAGGAACTTAGAGATAAGATTATTTAGAATACTAATAATGGAATGTCATATGGAGATAGTAAGAATGATACTACTATCAAAGATTACTGTCAGTAGATATATGAGCTATTTCCTAGGGTTCCTAAGCAGGATATTGATAGAATTTTGAACTTCTCATGGAAATCTTTATATTTACATAATAGCTATGGTGGGGATACAGTTATTTCTGGAAAGAGCTTTTGGTGCTACATTGGAAATCTAAAGAAGGATTCTATCAAACACTTCTACTATTATATAAGAAAACTTACTGTAAAACTTCGAGTACTATATAAAAGGAAAAAGATAGAATGGGATGGGTATTACTATTTTGCTTTATCGGATTCTTAGTATTAGCGTTATATATAGCAGAAGAATTAGAGGGGAAGACCTAGAAAATACTTTGATTTCGGAACTACCTTCCTGTATCAAATTCTTGACGAATGTAAAATTAACGAACACTATAAGAGATATATATTTAGAATCCCTTACATATCGCAACTAAAAACTAAATAGTTTGTGTAGCATTTAATTTCTGATAAAGCAGAAATGATAATGATAAGAAGTCCATTAAAATTTAAAGATATATTAGTCTATGATAATGAATATGAATTTTTATGAAAAAAGAGGAAGCAATTAATACATTTAACAAGGGAATGATGATGGATTTTAACTCATTATCTACTCCAAATAACATTCTTACTGATTGTCTTAATGGTACAATAATTACTTTTAATGGAAATGAATATGCATTATAGAATGATATGGGAAATGGTAGAGTAGAAAGTGCTTATCTACCTGAAGGTTATGTACCGGTTGGAATAAAAGAACATGGGGGTATTGTATACGTTGCATCATATAATCCTCTAACTAACAAAGGGCAGATTGGATCTTTCCCTTCTCCAGAAAGAAATATAAGCGATAATGAGGTATCTGATTCTAATAAGGTTATAAAAAAAGAAGATTTTTAGAATACTACAGTTAATCGTTACGAATTATTTTCTGATAATACTATAATAAGGTCAGGAGACAGATTTTCAATAATATTTAAAACTGATGCTTCCCGTACAGATTTATAGAAGTATATATCTAATCTTGATAACACTATTGATGATAAGATATGTAGTCCTAAAAATAAATTACTTACTATATCAGTATCTGTAAAGGATAATAATAATAATTTGCGAGATATAACATCAGATTTATTGAGAATAGACAATAAAAATGAAATATTATACTCATCTGATCCAAAGGTTAGATTCAACTCTGGCTATTTTGCCTAGTTCATTCCAACAGACACAATTCTATCAGTTGATGACTATAGAACTTTAAAAGCAGTAAATACTTATAATAATAAAATTTTTGGTGAATTGATTATAACCGCAGAACTAAATACTGTATAGGCTATAGATGTATCTGTATCAGGAATTCATGCAAAAAACACTATAACTCTAGATAAATCATCCCTTCCACTAGATGTATAGCAATGGATAAATTGGGACAATGATTAGATAACACTTGAAAAAGGACATTCTTTATTAATATTTCAAGTTGACTATAAATATAATTGTCCTGACGGCTATTATGATAGTTAGTCAGATGATACACTAGATTAGTATGTTAGTTTGTATGGGAATGAATCGGATTTTTTTCCATCTAATACTATTAAGGGATGTACGATAACTTCTAGCAGTTTTTAGGAGGATCCAAATTATGGTAACGGTTACAATTACCTATTTGAACATAAAAACAAACCAATATATAACGTAAGTACTAATTTATACCAATAGACTAATTATTACTTAGTAGATTCTTCAAAAGAAGGAGTTATCAATTATACTGTTACTCCTAAAACTACTTGGGATTATTCTTTAGACTCTATTTCAGTTAATGGTTCTATAGATACAACAAAACTAGGAACTGGAGAAGCAACTATAACTCAATGGAGATATATTATTGAAGATAATACTATAAGGATAGGATATGGATTTAGTATGTATCCCTATTATAATTAGGAAGTCGATTATATTAAACTCTCATTATATGATTTAATTAATTATTCTGAGAGTACAATAAAAACTATATAGTTATAGAAGAGACTATCCTATAATGGAAATTTCTAGGAGTTCATTGATAAAGATAAATTAGATCCTTCTGTATATTTAGTTAAATTTGAGTGTTTTTATAAAAACAAGGGATCTAATATTTAGACAACAAAAGTTTTAGGATACAGAACACTAATCACTAGTGGTATCTTTAATGAACAGTATTATTCTGTTACTGATTTTGCTAATACAAATAGAACTTTGAATATTATACCTTCTACAGATTCTTTAGATGAAAGAAATTTAATAGACTAGATTAATAATGGTCAGCTTATATCTGCAGTTGACCATTTAGAATCTTAGGAGTACATTTCTGCGTACTTATATCAAATAAATTGCATTCTTAATACTACTTATAGATTAGATCGAGAAAATCTATACCCATTTGTTTTAGATTAGACTACAATTTAGACTACGTATGATATTGACTCTAATTAGAATATATAGTTTAATAGTGACATCACGTATGAGGGAAACTTAGATTCTAATGAAATATAGGGAATAATCCCTGTACAAGTAAATCATGAAATTACGTAGGCTAATCCAGATTACGCATAGTATTATTTAAAGTTATTAAACAATACTCTTGAAATAGATTTAAATTCTATTTCTAAACTGATATATACAACTACGCCTTCATTAGTATCTACTACTAACATTTTATAGAAATTTATAAACAGTGAGAATGTAGATAAAATATTTGGAGGATCAGTTGATACTAACGTTAAGTAGTTCTTATCCATGTATATAGACTGGGAAGGATTGAGTTCTGGAGATGATTATCACGGATTTTATATAGATAAACATACTATTACTTCTTCTAATGCTCAAACGAAAACTAACCTAGTACATGCAACCTAGCAATGGGAGTCTCATAGTGATAATAGAGGTCCAAGTATATGTAATATGTATGAATGGAAGCCTGGCTAGGGAGATTTTTCTCATTAGATAATTGTAGATAACTTTGATGGAAATTTAATTGGATTTATTTGCTCTAATTAGCTATATTACACTGGGGATGGAAAACCCGATAGAAGTGGAAGTGGGGGAGCTACTTTTAGTTTTGGAAATATTGATACAGAAAGATATCCAAGATGGCAGTTAGTTTTATGGAGAACAGATCAAGGAGAGTATATATTATTAGATAGAGTATTTTTACTAAAAACAGATAAAAATGCTGATGGAACAATAGATACCGACAATGATATATCATATGCTATAAAATAGTTATTTGATGATACTTACTTAGTTTAGCCTATTTCTGATAATGTATAGTTATATGTTATAGACTAGTCTAACTATGTTTATAATAATAATTACGAAATGCATATGTCTATTCCAATGCGGATACTTGCTACTTTTAATCAAAATAATTTTAAGGTAAATAATACTATATACAAAGACGTAATATCTACGAATGTAAAAAAATATATACATGGTGATGATAGCTTAACCTAGCAGATACAGGATAATATAATTACGTAGTGCTTATTTACATTTCCAAATAATTCTGATGAGGAGTATGTTTTAAATCAAGGATATACTTTTCCTGTTGTAATATCTGTTATAGGAATGAATACTATTTACTAGTAGGCCATACAAATAGCCTCGTCTGGAGTCGATACTATATTTATAAGCCCCAGTGGAGAAGCATATATATATGATTCAGATGGAGATTATTTTAGATCCGGAACTATATACTAGTTAGTAACGTCAAATGGACAAGAATCTATAAATAAAATAGTTAATAAAGTAGGCACAAAATATGAACCGTTTATTGTTAGATCATATAACGGAATGAACATGTTATTATTGTAGGGAGGAGATGGATTTCCAACATATACCTATTTTTTAGATAGCTGGAATAACCACGGAGAAGCTTCAGGGGATAATAGTAATTAGCACACAGTTGCAGATATAAAAAAGTATCCTTGTATACAGTACTCCTACTTAGATAATATATTTTAGAATGTTAATAATTACAGAAAGGTAGAAAAGTTACGATGAATCTAGATTTCCAACCGCTTACAATTGGATATTTTTTAAATTCTTTATAGACTTCTGGAAAAATAGTCTACGAGTATAACCCATTTCGTAACTTTAGATTAACAGAAGATACGGATATAAATGGGTTACATAGAGGAGAAGATGGTTTTGATTTAGAAAATTATACTGCAGGAGGTACTATAGTAGACTTAGACACCAATCTACTAAATTTTAATTTAAATTATCCTGTTACTATGGATGTGTAGCCATCTTATGATGGTTCAGTGAATATAATACTAAATGATAATAATAATATTCCCAGACTGATAAATAGTAGATTCTCTACTTTATAGAATAATACCTATGAAATAGTTGATAGAATTGGAAATAATGATACTAATATATATGATGATTCCTAGTTTGATATAGACTCTTCCTTGTACAAGAGAGTAAATACAATACCTTCTATTACATTTAATGGAATATTATAGCATGGTAATTTGAAAGTAGGGAATTATGTAATATATGTAAAATATGCCGATGCTGATGATAATGAGACTGATTTTGTAGGTGAAACTGGTATTATATCATGCTTTATTGGCGGAGATTGTGATCCTTTTTCTATAAATGGAGGATTTAGAGATATTTCATCTCACAAATCTATAAGCTTAACAGTAACTGACGTAGATGATGGATATGATTATATTAAAATATATTATACTAGAACTACTTCGGATATACATGAGAATAGAATTACTAAAGCGTACAAAATATAGAACAAATATCCTGTACGAAATAAAGTATGTACAATAATTATTACAGGAGACGAAAATCAGGAAGAAATTACATTATCTGATATTAACACAAAATACTTTGTTGCAGATAAAGCTAAAGCACAGGTACAATGTTAGAATAGACTTTTTTTAGGTAACGTAAATAAGTTTGAACCTGACCATAAAGATTTGTAGGATATTAGTCTAAGAATGTATCCCTATTATAACAGTATAAGTCAAAATGATTTAATCGGTAAATTAAACGGAGATTATCAGGAAGAAGGAAATTCTCAAACTGGATATGAATATTACAATTCATCTAATATTTATAATCATGTAGGATACTGGGATGAAGAGATATATAGACTTGGAGTAGTGTATATATTGAATAATGGAACTTTATCTCCAGTGTACAATATTAGAGGGATAGGAGAGCTTCCTACTTTAGATAATATTGGAAATACCTATAGATTGGTAGATGTTTATAATAATGGAGAAAGAGAATATATAGAAATAGAAGAAAGTTCAAATCTCATAAAAGAAGGAAAGGCTTTAGATAATTCTAAAGGAGTTGTTCGTATAAATGCGGATACAATTGGATCTGAACTAGAAGTTATTGGAATTGGAATATATATTCCAGAGGATGTGATAACATACCTTGGAGACAAAGTGCAAGGAATGTTTTTCGTTAGATAGAAAAGAATTCCTACTATTCTTGCTCAAACTTATACTCTGCCAATAGATTAGGGGTGTGATTTGCCTATTATAGAATATAATTCTAGCGATAGAGTAATAGAAAGATTTTTAGATTCAAGTGGAAATATTACAAATACATATTCAACTAGATTAGATAGATCATGTAAGATTAAAACATCTGCTTTTGCTGGTATATGTCCAGAATATGAAGTAAATTAGCCTTATTTTAATTAGTTTTTTACAGGAACAAAGTTTCTAGTAAGAAAAGCTAAGAAAAATTTAACTAATTTAGAAGTAGCTACATATAATGAACGTCACTATCAATCTACTAATTTCAGTAATTAGAATGATACTAGTTATAAAAGTGTTAACATTGTTGCACTTTCAGATAATATGTAGATTGCCGCAATAGATGATATTGTATTTAGAGCTAGAGCCGGAACTGCAGAAGAGGCGTGGAAAGTTTAGTATATTGGAGAAGAAAAACATGATAGTTCTTCTAGGAATTTGGTTAGAGGAATATACTCTGCATATCTTGGAATAAAAGGAGATTTAGATTCTGGATGTTTATATAATATATATATACCCGGATTTGTTAATAATACTTCATCCTTGTTTAACATTAGATATGAGGATGACTCTGCTTATTATGCTATAGGTGATCGTATCGCCATAAATTAGATAAAATCTGCATATAATTAGAAGATTATATAGACAACTGTTGATTCAAAACTTGAATCTAAATCTGGATATTATAATATATTTTATAGAGGAGATTGTTACATATGTAATTTTACTCATAGATTAAATAGAAACTTTTAGGATCCAGAAGCTCCAACGAATGACGAAATAGTAGATTCAAGCACATGGATTAATAACTATAGCATAAATAACTTAGAGAATAATTATAACATAAATAGAGGAGATATTAATGCAGTTGAACTAGGAAGTTGGATAACTATCAAGGTTAAATCTACACATAATTTATCTATTAGATCGCTAGATCCAAGTTATCCAGACGAAGAAGGATTAACTGGAATCCAAAGGGGATTTTATCCATTATAGCCTATGAGTTATAAAGGAAATGCAAAGATTCCGTCTTCTGAAGTAATTAACTATGGCTATAGCTCTACTGTTGGGGAAAGGTATAATTTTACGTTACCAGACGTTCCATACATAAAAAATAGATACGATACCAGAATTATGTATTCTGATATTACAATAGGAGATGCTTTCAAAAATGGATATAGAGTGTTCAATTTAACAAATTATAGGGACTATCCAAAAACTTATGGAGGAATTACTACCTTAGTAGAATTTAGAGGTAATATAGTATGTGTATTTGAGCATGGTATAGCAATAATTCCAGTTAATGAAAGGTCAATTGCAGGTGAAGGAGCAGGAGGAAACGTCTATATTAATACTTCTAATGTTCTTCCGGAAAACCCAAAAATCATATCTGATACTTTTGGGAGTCAGTGGGCAGAATCGGTAATAAAAACTCCCTATGGAATATATGGAGTTGATACGGTTGGAAAGAAAATATGGAGAACAAATGGTTACGACACGTTTGAGTGCATTTCGGATTTTTCTGTACAGAAATTTTTAAATGACAATATAACTTTAACTGAGAGGGAGCTAATACCAATAATAGGAGTGAGAAATGTAAAAACGCATTATAATAAATATAAAGGTGATGTAATGTTTACATTTTATGATGGATTGTATGGATTTGAGGAAAAAACATGGAATTTATGTTATAATGAATTACTTTAGAAATGGATAACATTTTATTCATGGGTTCCATCTTATTCTTCTAATATCTATAACTAGTATTTTAGTTTCGATAGAAATACTTCAAAATGGATAGCTAAACTAGGAACTAGTACTACAGGAAGCAATATTGCAGATGGAGTCACTCTTAGTAAAGTTATTATAAATAATGATGCAAAGCCAGGAGATGTTGTTGGAGATCTTAGCTTATCAAACCGTGTGTTCCCCTCTGGTGAAGGAATCCATTATACTATTAAATATGAGTTATGTAGGGACCATTATTAGAACTACAAGAAGTTTAAAATCAACGATAAGAACTAGTTAATATTAAAAGTTCCAGCAGTTGATTTATGTTCCGAACGCTATTAGCGAAATATTTTTTCTCCAAAATGTTTTTCTAATTTAACATAGTACAAAAATATAAACAATTTAGATTCATTAGAACAGTTAAAGAACTGGAAAGAAGCAATAGTAAATGGAGATATTTTAGAAGTATAGAAAAATCACAATGGAACTAAAATTAATCTAGATATTGTATATAATGATAATATTGTGACTTTTCTGAATATTAGAGCAACTATAGATGTATCCTATGATGATACTATACCTCCATCACTTCAGGAAACTTATGAAAATTATATAAATGGAATTAAAAATAGCTTATCTATAGAATCTGCTCAATATGAAACAGTATTAGCAGTAATTCCAGAATATAATTTATAGTTTTTAACTACAGATTTCTGGAAACATGGACAGGCTGGAATTATTGATATTGCTGACACAATTTATCCTACCTATTGGTATGGTAAACAACACCCGTTTGAATTTGAATTTGTAGTAGCTGATAATTCTGACAAACATAAAATATTCGATAATTTAGAGATAATTAGTAATAATGCTGAACCTGATTCGTTTCATTATGAAATAGTTGGAGATTGTTACGATTTTGCTAAGGATAAGAAGAATATGTATATTAGGTAGGAAGCTACTAAAGAGTTATATCAATATAATGGATGTGACGTTACCTATGATCATGAGTATAGCGACTTGGATTCCGAACATAGACCTCTACTAGATTCTGATGGAAATGAAATTCCAGGATTCTACGATAGATCTACTCTAATGCCTTTGTATTATTCTAGACAGGATACTATAAATGAAATAGAAGACTCGTACCACTTAAAGGGTGATATTCCGACTAAAGATTTCTCTGCTCTAGCAGGAGGAGAAATAGTTCATTATAAGACTCTTGATGAGTATAGAATTTGGAATCATGCTAAAGCTGTGGATATGTAGACTAAAGGGAGACTTAGAGGAAATATGCAATATAATGAGGATAAATGGTTAGTGCAAATTAATCCAATTAACCTTGTATATAAGAATGAGAAGTCATGGGATTAGGGAGACATAATAGGAAATAGAACAGTATCTTCTAAGAAGGTTCCTATAGAACTTGGTTAGTCACCAATTCCAGACGAGATCTTAGAAAAGGGAGATATAACTTATGATCCCAATAATCCTGCAAATAATGACATTCCTGAAAATTCTATGGATAGAACAATAACATCTTGGGACTGGAAGGAAACTTAGATGCAGGATGTTAAATTAAAAGATAAATGGATAAAGATTAGAATAAGATACACTGGAAATAAACTGGCAATAATAACAGCGATTAAAACATTATATTCAATTAGTTATTCATAATATGACAACAGTTAATTTATCAAGTACTCCTCTGACTACTTTACTTCCAAATTCATCTCCCTAGAAAAATCCGAATTATAATAATGCTTTTAGCGTAAATTTACTCTCTTTAAGTTAGATCACACCACTATTTTAGAATACTTCACTCTTAAATCCTGATAATTTTGCTAATAAATTAGTCTAGGACTTTACGAATAAAATGAATCCTTCTATAGATTTATCTTAGCTTCGAGGGGGGTTGACATTATCTAAATCAAATAACATTATAACTGCCCTTTAGGGACAAGATATGGTGTAGGATGCCCAAAATAAATTATCTGATCTAAATTCTTCTCGTTCATCTATATTCCCTACTGATGGTACAGGAAAGCTTTCTTTTAATGAGAAATTTGCTAATTCTACTTTTGGTAAGAACTATGGGACATGGTCTTCTGGTTTAAATACTGCTAATACTTTATTTACTGGTTTATTTGGAGAGAAGTCTGAATATGATGGTGAAAAAGGCGATGTTACTAGAAGTATAGATAGTGTATATGATACTATTCAAAACTTTGCTGGAACTATTCCTGGAGTAGGACAAGCTATATCGTTAGGAATGGGTGCTAATAAACTGCTAGGAAATGTAGTTAATAAGCTAGGAGGTGGTACTGATGGAATGACGAACGTAGATTCTATTTTAGGTAGTTCATTTCTAAGTTTAACACCATTTGGATTAATTAATGGATTTGGAGGTAAGCGAGCCGATATCATTACCAAGAATGATGAAGTGTTTGAGTAGGTAGGATCATCTTATACTGGATCTGAATCAAATGTAGATGATGCTCTAACTAAGAGTGGTAAGAAGTATGGATTGTTTAGCAGTGGTGCTAGAAAAGAGGCAAATAGGCAAATAGCGGAAGCAAAGAGACAATAGTCTATAATAGAAGATATTGCAGATGAAGCTACTGATAGATTTGCTATACGTGATTCTATGGCGGCTATTAATGGAAATAGAAGAAAATATTATTTACAAGGAGGCTACAACTAGGCTGATGTTAGAGTCGGAAGATCTGGAATGTCATTAGACCTAATAGCTAAGGCTAAGAAAATTTTAGGAGAAACTAGGTAGTTGAAAAATGGAGGAAAAGTTACTCCGACTGAGATTTTGTTAGTAGTTCCAGAATTTCAAGAAGGAGGATAGATAAATAAGAAAGACAATTCTATAATATATGCTAGATAGAGATTTCCAATTTTAAAATCAATAGAAGTTAATTTACAGTACGATCCAAACTTTAGACCTAGAGAAATAGGAAATTTTGGAGATATAGAATATATGACTTCTGAACATGACGATCTTCCATATTATAGAAATTATAAGAAGGAAGATTAGTTTAAAGGTAAGCCTACTATAGTTTATAATGATAATGTTGATGATGAAGATATAGCATTAGATATGTTATCACATGGACTTAGAGAATAGGATGAAAATTGGAAATCTTATTTCTTGCCAAATTTGGAAAATGATTGGAAATAGTATATAATTGATGAATTATTTATCAGTACCTTACCTATTTCTTTAGATAAATTTAAAAATTTATCAGATAAAGATAAATAGAGATACTTTAGGTAGTTTGACGATAACTTCAAATTAGGCAAATATAATGAACAATATAACAGTATATTAGATGGATTAGTAAGAGCTTTATCAGTAAAAGATGAATTTAGGCAGTCTAAAGGGTATAATTATCCATAGGATATTTTGAATAATTTAAGAAACACTAATGCTTGGAAGTAGGCTTATGACTATATAAATTCTAATTTACTTCCTGAAATTATTGTTAAGCACCAAGAAGGAGGTTCTATTAATATAATTCCTGAAGGAGCTCTTCATGCTCGTAAGCATAACATGGATATGAAAGGAATAACTCCTAAAGGTATTCCTGTAGTATCTAATAAGGAAGGCGGAGAAGTAGAGCAATAGGCTGAAATAGAGAGAGAAGAGATAATATTTAGACTAGAAGTGACCAAGAAACTTGAAGAGCTAGAAAAGAAATATTATGATGATGAGACTTCTCAGAAAGAGAAGGATGAGTGCGCTCTAGAAGCAGGAAAGTTACTGGTTGAGGAGATACTTTATAATACACAGGATAACACAAATAGTTTATTATGACATTAAAATATATTCCCTTATGTAGGAGAATACCAATTGCTCAATCTGGAGGTAGCTCTAAATCTTGGCGTAGTACTGTTTATTATGATCCAACTACTGGATAGTATTTTAGTGAAAATAGAGAACCACTTTCGGTATTACATAAATTAGGAGATAATCCAGCTAATTGGACTTATACCGATAGTTAGAATCGTATATATTCTCCTACTAACTAGAACAATCAAGGAGAAATAACTCAAGGTAAAACTCCTTCTTTCTTTGACAGATTTATTGCAAATAGTGAGAGAAATTATAATAATCCTATACTTGGAGTACCAGCTAGATATTCTTATGCTATTAAAAATAATACTGACCCTGTAACTGGTGTAGTATCTTTTATGCCTGGAGTAGGAGATGCAATAGATATAGCTAGTGCTGGAATTAATGCTCTAAGAGGAAATTGGGGAGATGCAGCTGTGTATGGAACAGCTGCTGCTCTTCCAGTAGTAGGTGGTAAAATGCTTAGAGAATTTACATCTAAAGCTAATAAATTAAAAGATGAAATATTTAAACCAAAATTATAGGATGCTCCAAATATTACTCCAACTACTTATTCAGTTGATCTCTCTAATTTAACAAGGACTGAAACTCCGACTACTAGAGATCCTTTTAGTCGAGAAAGAGATATTCTAAATAGAGCTGCTTAGGCAAGAGAAGATTAGTATATAAGAATTGGAAACGCTGCAACTGAGAATAAAAAAATGTTAGATGAATAGAAAATAAATGAAGCAAGAGAAGCTGCGGCTAAAGCTAGATAGGATGCTTTTGATAGGGCTACTAGGTAGTATGTAACTTTATCAGATGACGAAGTTATGTCTACTTATCGAAAACTAGCAGGGAGTGGTGACGTTACTCCAGAATATGAGGCAATACTAAAAGAAGGTCAAGCTAGAAATATATTTGATAATGAAGGTAGAGTTATTTCAAGAAGTAAGACAGCTAAACCTAAGTAGAATGAAGCTCAATAGGGAGACTATCCAAATGACTAGAAAGGTTCTGGAGATATTAAAACTGAAGAAACTGGTAAGGAAACTACTTCTACTGATCAGACTAAAGATAAAACTGCATGGTAGAAAATAAATGATAAAGGAACTAAGGCTGTTAAAACAGCTAAAACTATATTCGTTGAAACTAAAAACCGTAATTTTGGAAATGTCCTTGGCAGTGGTTATAAAACAAGAAATGCACTAAGAATAGCTGCTCCAATTTTTATAGGAGGTAGCGCGGTAGGAAACTTATTAGGAAGACCAATTGGAGGAATGTTTAATAATACTGGGGGATTTGTAGGAGCCTTTCAAAAAGGTTTTAATGAAGGAGCTGGAATTAGCAATTCTTCAACAAATTAGGATACTACTAAAGTAACTAATCAAACTCAAACATAGTAGCCTACTCAATATAAAACTCTTGATTCTCTAGAGAATGCTGCAATCTAGGCTAGTAAACAACTTGTAGATAGTATATACGATGCTGATTAAGATAGGAAATAAAAAATATAATGTAAAAGAGGCTAGAACAGAGGAGGAAAAAGAGAAAGGTCTTTAGGGTATAACAAAACTTCCTGAAGATGAAGGAATGTTATTTTTCTTTGATCCTCCAGAGGATGTCTCTATGTGGATGAAAGGAACTCTTATTCCATTAGATATTATCTTTATAAATGATGATGAAGAGGTAGTATATGTAGGAGAGGGAGTTCCTAACACTGAAACTTAGATAACTGTTTAGAATACTGCCTATGTATTAGAGGTTAATAGGGGTTCTGGTATTAAAGAAGGAGATGAGTTAGACTTTGAAGAAGAAGATGATGATGCTCCTGTAATGAAAGTTCTTGCACAGGATGGATCAACTCAAATGGATTTATGGGGAGGAGAGCGTATCTTTAGTAGAAAGAATACCATAGTCTTAATAAGAAAAGTCAAAAAAGCAAATATGTCTAAAGATGATAAAGACTACAAGGCTCTAGGAAGGTATATGTTTAAGTGTATAAAGGGCTAGGATGAAAGACCTCCAGAGTATGTCGAATCTCCAAAGTCCTCTGACGAAGATTAATAAGATATATCTAATATGTATTACATAATTGTATCCTAGCTCGTTTTCGTTTGGAATAAATAAATTAATTATGTAAATTTACCATTATAATTGGTTTAATATTAAACAATAAAAATTATGAAAATTACACCGAAAGACCAAAAAACACAAAAATTCCAAGTAGGTGGAGCTATGCCAGCTGGTGCTCCTGCTGAAGAACCTACTGTAGAGGGAGGGGCTCCTGTAGATGAAACAGCTCCAGATTAGGGAGGAGAGCAAGATCCTATTATGATGCTAGCTCAGATGTCAGCTCAAGCAATTCAAGCGCAAGATTGTCAGATGGCAATGCAAGTATGTCAGGCATTCCTTGAAATTGTACAACAAATGCAAGGCGGAGCTCCTGAAGAGCCTCAAGGAGAACCAGTTTTCCGTAAAGGGGGAGTTTTGGTTCGTAGAATTAAGAAATAATTTACCTTTAACTCAGATGGGGGCATATATTCAAATATATGTTCCCATTTTTAGTTTATACTAATATGATTTAGACAAAGAAAATGCAAAATGGAGATAAAACTCCAATACTATACAACCTTTATGAAGATCAGTATAACTTTAATGATCTATCAAGGGCAGTCGATTCAGGTATAAATGATCATATTTCTACTCTAAGAAAAGGAAAGAAATATGAAAGAGAATTTAGAGACGCTGTAGCAAATATAATGTCTGGAGTAAAGGATGGCACAATAACTTTTGGAAGTGGACGTTTTAACGACTCACTTGGAAGATATACTAATGATGCAGATAGAGACAAAGATGTTTACGGATGGGCAGCTAACTATGTATATAATACTATGTAGAATATCCCAAAATATGTTAAATAGGACACTTCTAAAAAGTATGATAATACAGTACTTGGACGAGCACTAGCTAAAACTATCTTTGGAACAGACAATGGAAACATATAGTATTTCTGGGATGTAGACGCTCTAGATCCTCAGACAAATACTAGAGGTATAAATGGGAGAATTGATGTTCTTAATGAAGCTATTTCCTAGATGAATGTAGATGATATATTAAAAGATTATTCTGACTCTGATAGAGCTACTGCACGTTAGAATTTATAGTAGGCTTCTCAAATATTACAAGATGGTATTTCTCCAGGAGAATCATTAAAGTTAAGTAAGATATTTGGAGGAATAAACTGGAATAATTGGATGAGAACAGACTTCAATTAGCAGTAGCCTACATAGTAGCAAAGTGAGCAGAATACTTAGTCATAGCAACAAAATTCAAGGCAATAGTTTTTTGATTATATTAATACAAATCACCCATTATATAATGGAGAATTATCATCATAGACATTAAATAATGTTTAGAGTGATGCTTTAGAAGATTTTGCTAAAAGTATAGTTAAATTAAATAATAATCAATTATAGTCAGTTCCATTTGACCGATTAGATGATAATAGTAAAAGAGTTTACTTAAATGCTCTTATCTCTAGAAAATTATTACCTACATCTGATGGGGTATTTATACTTCCAAAAACATAGGAAAACGAGACTGTGTTAACTTATGATCCAAAATCTAGAACATTAGCTAGAAAAAGGACGCACGAATTATCTTACTATAGAAAGAAATGGATAAATGATTATAATTAGCAATATGGTACTTCTGAAGATAATTTAGCCTAGTATTTTACTGAGTTTAAGAAAAATGGAGGTATACTAAAAGCTCAAACTGGAGTAAAGTTTAGTGATAATGCTAACTGGTATAGTGGTGTGTTCACACCACTATTAAGTCATATTTTACAAGGGCTTAAAAGTGATTCTAACTACTATACTTGGTTAAATGATATGTAGGATATGCATGGAGAGATATATAGGGCCGCTGGAAATGATTGGCAAAATACAGCATATAGAGATGACCTTGTAGGAAATTATTAGAACTTATATAAGTCTGGTTATAATAATGAATGGAAAGATAATTCAGCAGGATATAACTCTCTTGGCATATAGAATGCTCAAAATTAGGGAATGTTTGATGTCTCTGGAAGAAAAAGAACATCTGGAGACTGGAACGGAAATGGAAATAACTGGAACACTGATAGTCTATATAGCGCAATTACTGACTATAGAAGACTGCTAGGAAGAGAAGGAGATTACACTCCAGAATAGCTTAAATATGTTACAACTTAGTTTAATAATGCTGGGTATAATCTTGTAAAAGATGCTAATAATTATTATAAATTAGTACCATTAGAATTAACTTAGAAGCCTATAATTGATAAAACAGGTAAATAGGATAAGAAAGTTGGATCCGATCTATTTCCACGTTCTGGAACTCAAGGAAATAAGAAAAGTGGGAATCTAGGTTATTTTCTATCTGGAATTACTCCTGATTTAATTGGAGCTGGACGACTTTTTGCTTCTTTAAGAACAAACAATAATGTAGCTAGAACAATAAATGAATCTCTTAAACCTGTACTAAAGGATACTTATGAGAGGTATTCTCCTATAACTGGCGCATTTGGAGAAATGTAGTTTAGGAATAGACAAGCAGCAGATCTTAGAAGATAGGCTTCAAGACCATTTACCTCTGATGCTTCGTTACAGTTAGCAGGATAGTTAGATGCTGATAGACAAGCTAGAGATTTAGAGTATTAGGGATTCCTAGCTGATAATAATGAAATCAAGAGAACACAAGCTGAAGCTCTAGCTAGGTAGGAAGATAATATGGCCAGACGTTCTGAAGTAGCTAATTTTAATAGAGCTTCTATGAATCAAACTAATAGAGAAAAAGCTCAATTAGAAGCTACTAGATTAAAGTCTAACTGGCAATCAATTGATAATTTTCTACAAGGAGTAGAAAGCCGATTACGACAGAACTGGTAGGAAAGGTAGGCTTTAGCACAACAAGTAGCATTATCTGAAGCATCTGATGAATATCAACGCAACCTTGGACTTCTTGATTTGAAGTTTAAGTTAGCAAAACCTAACGCTACAGTTGATGATATGTTAGCTGATCCTAACTATGTGTAGGGAGTAAAGAATTTTAGAAGAAGATTATAGTATGATAATAATAATATTCTACTAAATAGATATAAGGTTGGATAGTACTAGACGCCATAGACTTATGATCAAATTTTAAATAGTATTACTTTTTCACGTAAAGGGGGTTCTTTACATCCAACTGTCATGTACTTGATTAATAAGGTTATTAAAAATGAAAATAATGCCTAAATTATAGAAAGGAGGAGGATTTGAGTCCTTCATGACCACATATATGCCGATATAGATTTAGTCTCCAAGCTAGACTTCCCAAAGTAGGGGGTCTAGCGGAGAAACTAAGACTAAAAAAGAAAAAGGTGAGCTTACAGAAAAAGATTTCTTTGATATGTTAAAAGATATTGACGGTTTACCTAATGAAATGAGTTCTATAGTAGGTAGTCTAATAAATTTATTTAGATTCAATTCATTAACTGGAGTAGATCCTGGAGACTTAGCTACCATATATCTCTCTAATCTATATAAAGTAAAAGTAGCTTCTGATAATAAAAAAACTTACAACAAAGCTATAGAATAGGCAAGTAAAAACGGAGCTATGGCTGAACCAGCAATTTCCATGAGAGGTAATTTGTTTGTACAAGATTAGAACGGAGCTATTCAAGAAATTAGTCTTGATTCATATTTCAAAAACGAAGAATAGTATAAAGACAGATTACTTACTGTATCTAATATAGCAAATATGAGAGCCTACTCTCCAGGATCAGCGTTTAAGCCTGAAATGTTTAATATTATAAATAATGGTGTTGGTTTTGAGTCTTTTTAGACTCTTATAAAACAAGCCACCTAGCCTCTTGGAACTGCAGAATATACTAGAAATGGAATGTTTAGTGCTGAAGGATAGGCTTCTAAGGGTTTAGAGTTACTATAGACCCTTAGAGATGATGATAGAGTTTAGGCTATGGGATCTGTAACTGCTGAAGGTTTATATAAATATAAAATTATTGATAAAAACCAACTAAACTAGATTAACGCCTTAACAGATTACATACTTGCAACATTACCTAATAATGCTAAAACGTGGGCAGCATTTAAACTAGGCACATCAGATAAAGATAAAGCTACTAAAGAATTAATAGTCAGATACTTGACTTCTGGAGCTTCTGTATCTCATGCTTTTGATATTGATTATCAAGGTTCAATGGATAAGGTCACTGGAACTAAAACAGATAGTTCAGAAATAAATCCAAAAGAAGGATTTTGGGTACAAGTACAAACAGGAAAAGGAGGAGACGATACTATATACAATCTACTTAATAATACAAGTCTAATGTAGGTATCTGGTAAATACTATGGAACCACACCAGGCTTGGAAGTAAGTAAATCCTTTAATGCTTATCTTGCTGATTCAGGAGTTAGAAATGTAATTAAAAATATGAGTAATATAACTTTTGGAAACATTTAGTTATCTTCAAATAGTTATAATGATGTTGTAATAGACGCAAATGGGGGAGCGATGACTGCTACTCTTCCAATTACTCCAGAAGGTAAAGTTGATTTTAGTGTACTTGATACATACACAGAAATACAAAATAAACTAAAAGAGCAAGGACTTACTCCTAATACTAGAGAGTACACTGAACAATTAGTAAAAGAATTAACTGATAATGGACTCAATTATTTAGTAGATGCTCAAAGAGGAAATATTGATATAAATAAGTTTGGGCACTTCCTAATATTAAAAGGAATAACTAGTAGTAAAGCAGTAGCTATACAAAATAATAAGAAAGTAAATATTGACAATGTTACTTCTGATTATATAGTAGATGCTTCAGATGATGATTAGTTATACAATGTCATTAGACAAACATTATCTACTAAAGATAGTGAATATAAACTTGATGAAAATAACTGGTATGATTGGAACGGTTGGGATAAACTTTACTCTGGAAACATTTTTATTCCACTAAATATGAATACTATAAATGGAATGAATGCAGACGAAAATGATATAAAATCGTCTACTGCTCTATAGTATGAACAAAATATGCAGTAGATATATAAAGCTAATAATCAAAGACCTACAGGAAGTAATTAGTTATGAAACAAAATGATTGGATAGTAGCAGCTTTAAATAATCCAACCTTTACAGTTGGAGACTTTCAAAATATAGCAAATATGAACTTAGATAATACATAGTTATTATCCAAGGAAGATTATTTGAAGAGTAATTTTATTAGAGAAAATCCGGCCTTTAAGAATAAGGATGGGCAGTTCTCTGAAGATTTATTTAATTAGTTTTATTAGAACGCCTCTTAGAAATTCTTATAGTTTAGTACTGAAGATACAATAAATAACTATGAGTATAGTATATGGGATGCTAATCGTCCTTTAGATGCAAAAACAAAAGATGTTGGATTTAGTATTTCTACTGTAAAAAATCCAGAACATATTAGAATTGGTATTGAAGGATTTAATAATATAACTCCATCAAACAAGTCTAGGAGAGAACTAGCTCAAGAAAGTAAAATCTACGATCCTTCTACTGGAACATATTTAGATAAATCTGTAAATGATATATCACTATTTTCTAATCCATTCGAATATTTTAAGTCTTGGTTTGATGAGCCTTTAGTATATGCTACTTATGATGAGGATACTATAGAAACAGACCCTATAACTGGTAAGTAGATTAAACATTTAAAGGGAGAATGGAAAGTAAATGAAGAGGGAGAATATTATACTGAAAAACTAAATGGTAGATCACTACTTGGTAAATAGGTAGTTTCTGTGGAAGATTATATAACTCCAGAAGATAGTATTTCTAATAGATATGATATTTTTGACGCTGATGGTTTAGATAAGTCACCCATTGGAACTATTGCTAAAAATTTAGTAGCAGCTCTGCCAATATTTATTCCCTATGTTGGAACAGCCTATTCAGGACTGCTAATAGCTAGAGAGATGTCTAAAACTATCCCAATGATGTATGGAATAATAAATGGACTTTCTGGCAATGATGTGAATGATAACCAGCTTTTAAACACAATGGCTGCTTATGGTGAGAAGTTTACTGGAAGTACTACTGACTATGCGCAAGAAAATACCTTTGCTTTAGAGAACTTCTTAAATATGGCTTCTGAGGTAGCTTTGTAGTGGGGTTAGTAGAGCACTATTGCTAACACTTTTTCTAAGCTAACTTCGGGAGGTCAGAAGGCTTTAGATGATGCTTATATTAAGGCTGGACAGAAATACTTAAAGGAAGCATAGAAATCTATTAATGATAGATTTGCAAAAAAAATAACTGATAGTGAATTAGTATCTAGAATCGGAACTGCTATACCTGGAGAAATTAATTAGTTAGTTAGAAATGGTCAATGGGCTAAATCCCTCATAGGAGAAGCTGCGTTAAAGTAGTATTTACCAGCTGCCTAGAAAATATTTGAAAATAGAATGAAGGCAGGTTAGGATTTATCTCTATTATATATGGCCTTAATATCTAATACTGATGTATATGAGTCTATACTCGAAAAAGGGGGAACTCCTTTTGAAGCTGCTGCTATAGCTTTAGGAAGTATAATAGGAATGTACTCTGTAGATAAATACCTTGGTTTAGGAGAAATGTTCTTTTAGAAAAGCGGAGCTAGGTAGGCTATTAGAGAGTCTGCTAGACATAACGCTGATTTATACATGGCAGGCCGAAATGTAGCTGAGGATATGTCTACTAAAAAAGGAATTATAGGAGCTATATAGAAAGGTATTGCTAATGGAAGAAAGACAGTTAATGATTATCTTGATAGATCTAAATATGGAGGTCTAAGTTTAATAGGAAAATCACTCGGAGAAGGTTTAGAAGAAGTTAGTGAGGAATTAGTAGCTGATACTTCTAAATCTATAGGAGAATTGCTTGGACAACTTGGATATTTTTCGCAAACAGATTATGGTTCTTGGGATAATGTCTTTGATAGATATGCTATGTCTTTCTTAGGAGGTTCGGTCGGTGGTGCCATGTTTGGAGCAAAACAAGCATGGGACAACAGAAATGCCAAAATTCAACAGTTCTAGAATGATATAAATTATTTAATAGGATAGGGTAAAAAGGACGAATTAATTAACGAGTTCAAGAAACTTAGGGATTCTGGGCAATTGGGAAGTAAAACATTATCTTATGATATTGCTGAAGATGGATCTAATACTTATTTAACTGTTAGTGATAAACATAAATCTTAGGCAGATTCTAATTATGAAGGTTTAGTTAGTATAATTAATTAGTTAGATATGATTCTTAATAACAATAATATTAATTTATCTGAAGATGAATCTTTTGATAAATTAGTACAAGGAGAATATAGATCCTAGGCATTAACTGATTTCTTAAAAGGTGATAATGCGGAAAATGTAAAAGAAGTTTCATATATATCGAGATATTAGGAGGATTTAGCAAAATTAAAAGCTGCTATTGAAAATAAAGAAATTGAAATTCAGAACTATATCAGTAGTGTAGCCGATCCCAGTAAAAGGAATGATCCAGAATTCAAACAAAATCTTGATAAGCTATTAAAAGAAAAGTAGGAATTGTTAGATCAGAGAGACTATTTATTCGGAGAAGGATCTCTAGGATATGTAGAAAAAACACTTTTTGCTATGGATCCAATACTGAATAAAAACTTTGGTACATTTAATTTTAATTAGTTTGTAAGAAGTTTATTTGGAAAGTCCGTTTCAGATTTAGATGAATCGGAATTAACCTTTGCAAATGAACAATTTAAAAAACTTCCAATTAAACAGAATTTAGACAAAGCGTTTAAATTGTTTAAAGATATGGGAGGATAGATTAATCCTTCTATTCAGAATTTACAATTGTTAAACGTTGATAGAGAAATCAAATATATTTAGGAACTAAGAAAAAACAATCCATTCGATAAACTACTTTCAGATTCTGACAAATTAGATACTGAATCGGATGAGGAGTATCAGCAATTATTTACTAAAAGGGAAGATGAAACTGATGAAGATTTTAAGAAAAGACAAGAGTCTCATATTAAGGCCGTATAGTAGTACAATTTGAATAATATTTATAAATGGATTTAGGATTTCTTACAATAGCCTATTACTAGTACTGATTTTAGATATTTAGTTAGTAGAATTAAATAGGTAAAATCTCAAGTTTTAAGATAGGCTTTAAATGGAGTTACCTTTCCTGATGATAATCAATTAACTCAGGATATTAGAGGGATTATACAGAGAATTGGAATAGAAGACAAAAATAAACTCTATGAAGCTATTAAAAATAGAATCCAAAAATCTACAGAAAATTACTTTAGTAAGCATTATGATAATAAAGTAGGTTTGGATTAGGATAAAATAGTTGCTAATGAATTAACTAAAGTAAGTAATTTATCTTCTGAAGAAAAGTTAGCTATAGGTATCCCTGCTAATTATGTATTTAATTTCGGAGTGATTACTAATCTAGATATATATGCTTATATTTAGTATTAGAAAGCTAGTAAAGGATGGGATTTTGATTAGATAAAAGAAGATTTGGATAATGCTGGATGGAGTTTAGAAGAAGATTCTCCAGAAGCAGTAACGTTCTATGCTGAAGTTCTATTAGATCCTACTAAACTGGAGGATGAGGGAGCTAATAATATAGTATCTTTAACAGAAGAACAGTATGAATCAGAAATAAATGACCTTACTTAGAAGAGGTTTGATGACTTTAAATATAAATTAGATAATGACTTTATTAACAAACTAGAAAATGATGAAATATACAAAACATTAGTAGAACTAGAGAGTAGTTAGTTTGTAAACAATCCAGTCATACCCATATTAGAACAAGTTTCTAAACAATCTACAAATAAGGATGTTAATATAGAATAGTTCTTACAAGATATTTATTCAACATTCTCTAACGGAGATTCTTATCAAGATTTTCAATTAAGCGAAGACCAGCTTAGAATACTTAATTAGATATAGCAAGACTTAGAAACTGCTGCTGCTTTTGTTTATGCTGCTTCTAGTTCTGATAAACCCATAGGTCATAATAAGTAGATAAATCAATTCGCTAGAAATCATAGAGATGTATTCTCTAATTATCTAGATCTTCCTGAAATTGATAGTAAAATTGCTGATTTTATACTTGGAGAAATAGCTGCTTATAAACGAGAAATATAGTAGTGGGTAGATGTTCATAATGCTAATACTTAGGAAACAGAAATTAAGTTTATTAAAGCTGAATAGGCTCTAAATAATGGTATAATTGAGTACTTTAAAGTATACAGAAACGACTTTAAATTATCTAAAGGAATAGACTTATTAGAGGGCTATGAAAATTTAACTTTAGACAATAGTCTATCGTCTGTAATAGCTTTACAAGAATTATTATTTAACAATTACAATAAAGCTATTGCTAATGGTTATACATTAAAATAGATATTAGACGAAATACTTCCAAAAATGACAAAATTGGAAGGAATTTTGGACCAAAAGACAGCTAAATTAGATGAAAATTTTACATATAGTGATTTTACTGATTACGATAAATTTCAATTACTCATAAGTTCTATTGGGGCTAGTACTGTTAGTTACTACTAGGGATTGGATGATTTCTTAAAATCTAATCAAAGCATGGCTCCAATTTCTATATAGGAGTATGTGTCTAAGCTAGCTTACGTGCAAAATTAGAATCCAAAACTTATAAATAATGTGCTAGAGTATATTAAGCAGAAAACTGGAACTAGGTTGGATATAGCAGAAAATACTCAAATATTAACTGGCCTGGGAGGTTCTGGTAAAACTTTTGCTGCTGCTAGATTAAACCTTGGAGAAGGGGAAAATACTTGGCTAAGCGGTCCTGAATAGTCACAAATTGATAATTTATAGAATAGTTTACCTAAAGGTACAAGTATTACTCTAGAGGATTTGTTCAGGACTATATTTGGAGGAGATATTCCCGATTTATCTACTCTATACACAGTAGTTAAAAATAATGGAATTTCCACTGTTGTCATAAAACCAGAATTTATTCCAAAAGCTATTTAGAACCCCCCAAGAAATCTGGTTGTAGACGAGGCTACTCATTTAAGCACAGCACAAGTTTTAATACTATCTAAATTTTGTAAAGTTAATAATATTAATTTATTACTTATAGGAGATGATCATCAAAATGGACACAGTTAGAAGAACATAGAAAACATAGAATCTAATGTACTACTTGCTTGGAGAGCTCCAGACTTATACTTATCGTTAAGAAATAATAATGTTCATAAGTCAGAGAATCAGAAGCCTATAATTAATATGTTAGATATTTTAGGAAACGCTCCTAATTCTTCTTTTGAAGCAGTAAGTCAAAAAGTATTTAATGAATAGTTTAAAAATCTTACTTTTAAGTACTATAATAAAGAAAGGTTATCTGGAGACATTATAGTAAACTCATTATCTACAGAACTTATTAATAAGATTCCAAAGGATGGTAAAGTAGGATTCGTAGGAGTAGATTCTTCTCCATATTATAAACAATTAAAAGACCTTGGATATGATATAGAAGTAATGTCTCCATCACAGATACAAGGACGTGAATTTAATTATGTTGTTATAGACTAGAACTGGGATTTTAAACAGGATAATAGTTGGAGAAATACAGGAGTGGATATGATAAATTTCTTAAAGAATCTTTATACTATGATTAGTAGAAGTAGAGAGGCTACTATATTGATAAATAATGGCTTATCTAAGATTATTAAAAATGTGGAGTCTAACTATAATGGAACTTTATCGGCTATAAGTAGATCTGTCTAGAAATTCAGAGAGAGAAGATTGCCAGAAATAGAATAGGCTCTATAGAAAGTTTCTAATTTGTAGTAGACTAGTAAAACTAATCAAGAAGATTAGCCAACTACTAATATAGTAAGGAAAACATAGTATACTTCAGTTAATGGAAGTGTTACTAATGGTTAGTATGAATCTACTACTGATTCTGATGGATTTACTCACATAAACTATACTGGACAAAGTTAGGCCAGAATACATTTTTCCAATGATGATGTTGGCTTAACTATTGAAGATATAACAGGACCTAGGGATAGTTATAATACACAAGAAAATTATGACAATGTTAAAACTGATACAGAACAAGGTAATATAACTATTGATAAGGTTACTATAAGACCGGATGGAACGATTTCTATACAAACCGATAATGAAATTACAATAGAAGGAGAGCCTGCTAAAAAAATATATGATCATTTCTTTAAAGAAGGATTGCCAACCTATACAAGAACTGGAAACAAACAATCTATCAAGATTGGTGGAGAACAAGTGACTAAAGAGGATTTAGAAGAAGAACATGATCCAGAAAAAGATGATACAGAAAATAATAATGAGGAAGCCTCTAAATCCAATGAAGATGAGAATAATGCTGAGTAGTAGATAGGAAGTCCTATTAGAGTTTATTCTAACGTAAGTTATTCTGGAATAGACACTACATCTGAGGTTTGGACTAATAATGAAGATTCTAAAACAGACCTTGGTATATTTATTAGACCAGGATAGGAAATAAAACCTGGTAATAAATTAAACTATATAAGAAAAGTTTTAGAGTTAAGAAATCTGTTTGAATTTGGATTTAACTACTGGGATAGATTACCTCTAGAAACAAAACGTTTATTTAGTAAAGATAAATTTGAAAATGCTAAATACTTTATTAAAATAGAAGATCCTACTGATTTCAACAGATTAATTGGATTAACTGAAGGCACTGGACTTACTAATGAGGGAAGACCTATTAATGGTAAGGTTGTAAAGTTAATTGCTAAGATATAGGGAAACGATGGAGTAGAATATACTTTATCTTTAGGAGGTCTTAACAATCCAGAAACTTGGGAATAGAATAGGAAAATAATATCTGATGCTATAAAAGCTAAAATAGATAGAAAAGAAGGTAATATAGAAGAACTTACTAAATATTTAAATGCTCTACCAGATATTATTAAAAGGTATCAAGAGAAAATAAACACATGGACATAGTAGAATCAAGAAATAGGGTTAAAAAATAAACCAGTATTTCATGGGGACACCTTGATAACAAGTTTTGAGACTGCTTGGAGATTAGAGAATGTTAATAACACTTCTAGTCCTTATGCTTCAGTTGCTCCAGTTCAGGTAACTTCTCCTATTTATACCAATGTCGGAGAAATAGAAGGTATAAATCCCAAATTAAGAGGAAAACCAATTAGGTTTATGTCTAGAAATTTATTATTAAACCCCTCAGAATTAAAGGATATTTATTTAGCTTAGTTATAGGATCCAACTCTTCCTAAGATAGTTAGAATGGATGTACTTAATACTCTTGGAGTATCATTTAAATCTCTGTATCAAGACAAGTATACAGAACTTTACAAAGTATCAAATGGAATTACTACATTTACATTACCATTTGAATCAGGGCCTATGGCAATTAGAATGTACATATCTATGTGGAACTTCCGAGCTGGACTTCTTAGATTCCTAGACTCTTATAATTAGTTCTTATCCAGTTCTAACTTAACTGAATCACAAGTAGAAGAATTGTGTAAGTTGGATAACGATATGTACAACTAGTTTAAACAAGAGAATGAGGTTGTAGATGAGGCTTCTTATAGGAATTAGGTTCCAGAAGATGTAAAATCTAGATTAAAACCGATTTGGGACTTTAATGATTCTCTCGCTTCTTATTGTAAGGAGTTTAGATTGGGATATAGTTCAGGTCATGGAGTTTATTTACGTAAGCTAACTAATCTTGATACTAAATTCTATGAACATCCAGAGTCTGTTGTTGGGGTTTACATCAATCCATCTATAGCTCGACAATACAAAGATGTAATTGACACTATTTTTAACAATATAGTTGATAAAATAATTCCCGTAAATTAGAGTAATCATAAAAAATATATAACTACTAATTTATCTTCTCTAGAAAATTGGTTTGCGGATCTTAAATAGAATTCCGAAATAAAACTAGAGTTTACTGGAAAGGATTCTTCAGAAGATATTAAAATAGCTGTTAAAGATATGTCCGTTCTACATGCTCTTCCTCCTATTCTAATAAGAATGAGTAAATTATTAAGTATTTACAATTAGAATACACAAGATCTTGTAGATTATCTATTAGAAAATAAGGATGGTAGATATATAATAAAATTTAATGACTAGGAATTAGATTGGATGAGTGTTCTAAATGGAATATCTAATCCAGTAGCTACAGAGTTAAACGGAGAATTTCGTTATCAATAGCCTGGAATTATTCCATTAAAAACGGAAAATGGAGTAAAAATAGGAACTAAAGATTCTAGATTAGACGATATGTTTAGTCTTATGTTTCATGGGATGGTTTCAACAAAGATACCTAACGATTTTACAAGAAAAGATATTAGAGCTACTTATGCTTATTTCAAATATGGATTCTTTGTTGATACCTTTATATAGGCTCTTCCTAAAAACGGAGAAAAACAAAATATAGAACACGTAGTAACTAATCCTAAATTCTTTGCCTCTAATTTAGCAACTATGGGAACTGTAATTACTATAGATTTAGATGAAAATACTACTCCTAAACCAGAAATGAAAACGGAAGAGAGACCACAAGAAAATCCCGTTATTACCATACACAACTAGATAAGTGGCTAGTTACGGAATAGTGGAATAGAAATATCAAATATAGTTCTAACTAAGCAAGATTCTGTTAATAAGTATATAACTATGCTAAAGAGTAAAATCACTAAAAAGTTTAACAATTATTTTAAAGGTAACGATAATACTCCTATAGATTAGTTAATAGAATCTATTTCATATAATGATGGGCAGATAATATTTACCAAGTTTACAGACAGACCTGAATTAAAGGGACATACAATAGCTGAATTTACAAGAGGGGTAAACAGTATAGAAGTGACATTAGATAATGGAACCAAATATACTATTCAGAGTGTTGCTGGAAACATAATATTTACAGGCGTATCAGAACCTAAAGATGTAATACTATAGGTTGGTAATATTAGAAGTGAAATAAAAGGTATCTTAAATAGATATTCTGATGAAAATATAGAAGACGGTATAAGTACTCAAGGTGATTATACTGCATTAGATGAGTTATTTAGAATCTTGGATGACGGATTGGGAGTTGATGACAATGACACTATATCTCCCGAGAAATTTAACAGAATTCTTAATTAGATTCAAGAATATCTAAAAGACTATAATGAAGAAGATTGGTATAACAACATAATCCAAGATTTATCTAATTATAAAAATAGAGTTTGTGCTAATACGTAATACAAATGGCAAAATGTTTAAAACCAAATTTTAGTATTGACTAGTATTCTGGAGATATAAATTTAACTAAACTAACTGGAGAAACTCCAGAGGCTTTAGTTGAAGAAATCATAACTAGACTGAAGGGATTACCCTTCAGTACTAGTATTGATGAATCTAACAACGAAAGTCAGTATACAGAAAGTATATCACAATTATTAGATACAGTAATGCAGGAGTTAAAAAATGCTCCTATAGAATTAACGACTGGAGATAAAATAAGTATTAGAGCTTAGTTAAAGGGTAAGTTACTTCCCAGACCTCTTACTTAGGTAGAGTAGAGAATTACTGCTATAATAGATGGAACTGATTTAATCACTGAAGATTAGAGAAGAACTATTTCTTATAAAAAAATTCTTAATGATTTTTATGGAACAAGTAATCTTGGAGTAGATCAATGGAGATAGCTTAGATTTACTGAATAGATGTAGTTAAGAACTATTATTGATCCAGATAAACGATTAATAATAGATTCTACTGATGCTCTAGCATAGGGAATTATAGATTATCAAAATTAGTAGTATAAAATAATAACGGATTATTTATTAAAATATATATTTACTAATCCAGAAGATAGTAAATTATTTTCTTAGACTCTTTACGTTACTAATCCTAAGACAAAGATAAAGAATAAGGTTAGTACTTATACGAATGCTTTGCAAGCTATGTATAATATAGTAGAAGATAAGAAAAGAAAAGGCACTTTAACTTCTGAAATAGAATAGGGATGGACTAAAGCCATAGCTAATAAGACAGACGATTTTTATGAGGCAATTTCTGCTTACATAAATCTCACTTATTTTGATGAAGTATTGAAGGAATCTTTAGGAGATTTTATATCTATAAATGAAGATATGGATTCCCCAATTAGTGCTGAATTAAATCAGGATAATGAGTACGAAGTAAAATATAAATATATTCTTAGAAAAGGAAATTCTAATAATAAAAAGAATTATGGAGATGATGTTCAAGATGCTTTAGACTTAATGTCTAAATTCTCTCAGGTTATTATTAATGCTATACCCATTTATGATTACAGAACTGGGTAGAGAGAATTTGGAAAGATGTAGCCTAAAGATTTTATTGGGACTTGGACGAGACTAAAGGATGTGGGAACCAGAGTAACAGATTCTGAGTTTGCAAAAGCTGTTATTAATTTACATGATGAAACTTCGAGATTATCTGGAAGTTTAAGAGTTATATATAATAAATTATTCAATAATAAGAACAATGTTACATTATTGAAGAAGTTAAATGAATTAGGATTTGATTAGAATAATTTAAATGTTTTATATTCATTTTATAAAACAGTTATGTATGGTAAGAATTCATGGCTTTCTATCGAAAATGAATATGCACAAACTAAAGGTATAAAATCTAGATATAATCTAGTAGAATCCTTATTTAATATTATATCATCAAATGCTTCTATGAATTATCTAGAAACTACATTTGATAACTATACTCAATAGTATGTCACTAAGGTTAAAGATAAATATTCTATATCTTAGTCTAGGTTTGATATAGTAAGAGATATTAATGATACTACTATTGATAGATAGGATAGTTTAGACTATAGAATAGCACCACAAGCTGATTAGAAGAGTTATTTTATAAATATTAATGGTAAGAACTATTTTATTAATGTAACTGGAACCACTCATTTACTATCGAAAAAAGCTTCTATAAATAGTTTCATTATACCAGAACTTAATAATCTAAATATCAATATATCCACTGCCGAAAAAAGAGAAAGACTAATAAATAGAATAGATTTAAATAATGACGAGTTAGAGTTTATTAGTATTCTCAATTTTATCGATACTATGCTAAACACTTCCTTTGGTAAAGATACTCAAGGAATGTTAGAATTTTATTTATCATCTTTATCTGATCCTAATTTCTTAAAGGGAACTTTTCTTACAGCATCTAGGGCATTACTAATTAAAAATATATACGATGGATTTCGCAAAGCTAAAAAATAGGATGGAGAGTCTTATGCTAGAACGGAATTGAGATAGTATTTAAGGGATAATCCAGAAGTTTATCCAATTAAAATAGCTAACTATACTGAATCAAGAGATGTAACGGAATTCTTTATAAATAAATATGATGGATATTAGCTAAAGACAGTGCTAGATAGAGAGAATTGGGTTATGACTTTAGCTAAAATAAGAACTATATTAGCGGGGAATACTTCTAAATCTGTTATTTCCAACTTAGATGGAGATAAAATTCCTAATTTTAGTCCCACTTTCCTAGGTGCAGAAATAAAATCTCAAATAGTTAAATCAGCCATTAAAATAGAATTTCCTTGTGCACATCTATTATTTTCTTAGAATCAATCAGCGCTTATTGAAACTGTAGAAGATACTGATATTAAAACTAAGGAAGGTAAAACTAAACAAATTAAGAGTATGACGGAGGGGGAACTTCTTTACCATTCTCTAGTTAACAGATTCTTAATTCCTTTAGTAAGTAACAATACAGTTTATATTTAGCCTACAGTATATTCTGATAAAACTAAATTTATAGCAGGACATATTGACTTAGAAAAAATATACTATGGAAATGAATCTTTAGATACTATAATAACAAGTCCTAATATGCAGGCTACTATCGAATAGATGATGATTGATACTATAGGTAAGGCATATGAAGAAGTTTGGAATAGAGTTATAAAGGACTATTAGAAATTGTTTCCTGGTAAATCTGTTAATGAAATTGCTTATAAACTTAAAGGGTTAAATGAAGATTAGTTAATTTAGTTAGTTAAGCAACACAATGCTGCTACTAATGATAGTTTAGTATTATATAAAGACTTACATTATCGACAAGTATTTGGAGGAAAATTAGCTCTTAATGAATTATTATTTGAGTTTGCCAAAAACTTATATACTCCAGAAAGATTGCACAATAGATTAGAAAGAGAGAAAGTAAACTATGTAAAAGACTTGCTTTCTAAAAGAATTCATTTAGTTTATAGTGGTTAGTTGGAGTAGGCATTGAAGAAATTCATACCTCTCAAAGAAATTACGAAGTGGGTTGATGATAATGAGTTTATTGCTTTAGCCAGAGCTTATAATCCTGAAACTAAAACCTGGAGAAAAGTAGTAAGTGGGGTTATAAAGGATAATGAGCAAGTAGAGATTAATCCAATGCTTAATGTAGCTTTCATGATTGACAATTTACTTGGCAATAATCTCAGATTTTAGACAACAGGTTCTGAGATTAATCATAAAATTAAAGCACTATCTAAACTTAATTTATTAAATCAGGTCAATAGACATGACTTTCCTAACATGAGAAAGTTAATGCCAAAATGGAATGGTGAAAGTATTACATTTATGGATTTGTACAATATGATCCATACTACTATTCCTCTTGACGAATCAATGCAACAAACTATAGATAATCTATCCAAAATATATGATGATAATATATACAGAATAGAGAATTTAGGACAGAATGCTTAGTTTAAACGGAATGTGTCTGTAACAGCTACAATGACTAGAATGATCCCTAATTTATATGGAATCACCGAAAACATGCATATAGCCTGTATGAATGATATACCAGCTGATGTATTTAATTTTGATGGGAAGTCAGCTAAGATAGATGCACATGATGGTAGTGCATTACTAAATCCATTCTGGTCTATTCTAGAAAATAAATCACTTAGCGATAATGAAGTAGGTACTATTAAAAAGCCTATTCAGCATTACTTTGATGATAGATATATGACAGCCACTCTTCTTAAATATGCTACTGATACAATTACTAACTAGTGGATGAGACAATCCGAGGGTAATAGTAACGGTATTAGATTAAGAGACATATTTAAGAAAACTACTAAAATTAGATGGCATGATAATAAAGGAAATTGGAGATTTGGAGAAATTAACTTAGTGGATGGCTGTGCATTTAAAGATGATCCAACTATTGATTTTAAAGAAGATATATGCGAAGGTGGACCTGGTTTATTCTATAGAAATGGAAATACTCATTTTTTAATATATAACTTTGGTTTAGAGAATGGGGTATATTATACAGATGAATAGGAAGTGGATGATATTGGTAAACCTAAAGCTGATAAAGCCCCTTAGAGAATATACCACTATTTTACTAATGATTAGACTCATACTCCTAGCACAACTATACAAAATGATCCATCTTTACATACAATAGATTCTTTATTTGAATTGCATACAGTTTTAGGAGGAATTTATTCAGAGGAGTTAAATTCTGATGGAAATCTTTAGTATTCAGAAGAATCTAATAAAGCGGTAGTTTAGTTTATAAATCTAGTATCATCATTAAAACCTAATGCTAATCCCAAAGATATTAGCATTAATAGTTACGATTAGCCTTTAAAAAGAGCTATGATTCATGTAATAGCTAACAACTCCGCTGTTAAGAACGGAGTTGGAAATATTAATCCATTATCTTCTTGGTATGATGATGTGGATTTAAATTATATAACTGTAGCTACGGATGGATATGGTATTCAATAGGATTCTGATCATACTGCTGATGAAGCTAAAATGACTGAGTTTTCATAGGTTATAAATTCTCTAGATGCTGGAGGTTTTTTGCATGATTATGTTAAATAGATTTATGAATAGTTAGGATAGACAGCCTTAGATTTAGCTAGAGTAGAACTTGACGCTGTAAAAGAGTTTAGACAAACGGGAAACAAATCTGCTATTTATGATATAGTAGGCAGAACCATAATGGCTAATTTAAGATCTGGTAGAGGCCAAGCTGGACTAGCAGAAGCTATTATAAATAACATTAAAAAGAAATTTAATTTGAGTACTGATCATGCTTTAGATGAGTTTAAGATTCCATTTAGTGATCCTAATATATACAACACAATTCTATCTACTTTTGTGTCTAATATTAATAAAAAATCTATTAAGAGATAGTATCCAGGTCTTGGTACGGTGATGGTTCCTGGATATAATCTTTCAATGATATATGATCTAAATGGAATTACTTATTAGTATGAAGATTTAATTAAACTAGCATATAATAATGGATTTACTTCTAGTTTGACAGATATATCCGCTAAAAATAGAGATGTAGTAAGTCAATTATTATGGTCTGAATAGAGTAAATTACCTTTCTATGATAATCCAGAGATATTTATGCCTACTGATAATGTACTAGTTACATTTACAGCAGAAAAATTTAACTTAAGAGGATTAAATACGGATGAAGTAGAATCTGAAATAACAAGTAGAACAGAACATATATCTCTTGATAAAATAGAAGATTATTACGCTTTTAAAGATGATCCAGTTGCATTTTTATAGAAAAGAGGTTATTATAATATATCTAATATTCAGTATTAGAAGGACATAACAGTTCCTAGAAATCTAGCTCCTGCTAAAGTAGCTTATGAATATAATAACGAAACCGAACATCACTATGCTAATATATATGATCATTGGAGATTATCTAGTTTATTTAAAGGAATATATTATATAAAAAATAGTACTAAGTTATCAAAACAAGAAATAGATAAAGCTATTGAAATATTAAACAGAGTTATAGATAGTAAAAATAGTCAACTTATAAAAGGTGTTATTGATAAGATAGCTAATAGTAAGGAAATATCTAACAGTGATTTGATTATAGATATTCTCAGAGAGTTTTATAATCCAGAACTAGCTTTTAGGGAAATAAAGTCCGGATACTATATTGATGAAAATGGAAATAGTTATGATGTGTTTAATTTACAGAATACAGCTGCTGAAATTATTATGTCTAACATTTATAAATCAGCATTTCATATAAAAGATGGAGATTCTCTTGTTGATGTAATGAATAAAGGGGTTAACTATTTTTTAGATGTTCCTAAAACAATAACATCTGATAATTTTGATTTAGCATTTACAAAAAATAACGGTAAACATCTTTACATAACATTCAAACCTATACCTACTAATAGTGATTCATTTGATTCTTCTAGAAGAGCTTGGAAAAATACAATCAGAAGAAGAGAGGTTAGCGGAAATGTAATAAATAGGGTATTCTATACAACTGATGATAATATAGTATTATTTGAAGTTGGTAGAGAGGTTGTAAGAAAAGATATTGTATATGATTAGTAGCTTAAGAAATTTACTTAGAATGGTAAAGTTTTAACTAATCAAAGTAAATATAGAATAGATGGAGATAATGTTCTAGAGTATGTAGAATTTGTTTCAAACAATATAGTATCTGAAACTAGAGATGGAAAAAGTTCTAGATATAGACTTTATAATATAAATAAAGATGCTATAAAGAGAGCATTTGCTTAGAGAGAGTATACTGAATAGGAATTATAGAGAGACGGTTATACCTTAACTCCTGAATAGAAATTTGATGAAGAGGTAAATAACTATATAAGTGGTTTACTAGCTGATATTTATAATTCATCTACCTTTACAGGATTACAAGTTAACTCTAATCTGTCTAGAATATCTGGAGATATAGTTAACGGAACTCTATACAATCTTGGGGAAAGATTAAAATATGATAAGGACTTATCAAACTATATAAAATCTATAAAGATTGATGTTCTTGATAAAACTAAACCTAACCCTAAAACAGGACGTTTACAAATTAAACAGCGTAAACTAGATGATAAATTAAGAGAGTATGTTTTCAAGTTAGCTTCTAAGAAATATGCTTCCTTCTTAAAATCATAGTCATTTACAGTATCACGTATTCCTGCACAAACATTACAATCCTTTATGTAGATGAAGAACGTAGGATTTACTGGTACAAGTACTGGTTAGTGTTTTGTTTCGCACTGGCAAACCTGGTTACAAGGTTCAGACTATGATATAGATAAAGCATATGTAATGGGGTTATCATTTGATGGAAATGGTAAGTATGTGGGATGGAGTAGTTTATTTGATCATTCTACTTTAGAAACCATTCAAGAATCTGAATATTTACCCTATCCTAAGAAAATGCTATATGACAGAGCTATTACTGGTTATAGTCTAAATGATTATAAAATCTTAAAGAAAACATTAGAAAATAATATAAAACTATGGCAAACTGAGTTACTCAATTCAGAAATTAGTGAAGAACGAGAAGTTGAATTAACTAATTAGATAGAGGAAGCCTAGAGACAATTAAGAGAAACTGGGTTAGATATTAATAGTTAGCTATTAGAAATAAAAACTCTTGAAGATAGTATTTCTACTAGTGAAGAAAGAATTAAGGAGATAAACTCTTCAATTAGACAAACATCTGCAGAAGAAAGAGCAGTTTTGTTAAATGAAAGAAATTAGTTAAATTTGTAGATAAATTAGGCTAAGAAAAACAGGATGAGAACTTTAGCTAAACTATTAAATGATATTAATAGTATTAGTGATAAAGTAGATGATAGATTTAGAGCCAATTTATACTATACGATAGAGGGAGCTAATAAAATAGTACAAGAATTAAGAGATCATGAGTTTACAGATATTCCTAAAGGCTTACAGGAGGATGCTAATAAAAACTTTATTTCTTCACATATATAGAATACCGTTCAAGACTTAGCTAATATGGTTAGAGCTTATTCTCCTATCGAAATGGAAGATTTTAGAAGTGCATCAGATTTAAGCGAGAAGGGAGAGCAAGCATCTAAGATGACTATGTTAAATCCTGCCACCAAGATGTTGATGCAATATTCTAACATGACTGGTAAGAATGTGATTGGAATTTCCGCTAACGGTATTAAAGCCTCTTTTATGTGGAATTACTATCTAAACGAAATAATAAGAAGTAATCCTACAGAATAGGATTTAGCTTATGCCACATTTAACTTTAAGTTAAGTAGAGTAATAGGTAGAGCTGATGGAAAGATAAGATAGGAAGAAATAAATACATTACCTGATATTAATTTTTATGGAGTAGATCCATATATTAGAGCAAGAATGGGAAACAGACTAAAAGGACCTCTTCCCACAGATTTGATGTCATCTTAGGTATTAAGTGCAGCTACTGATAATGCTAAGGAATTAATTCTAGCTAAAGTTAATGCTGGTAATAAGTTTGCTAAAATGTATTTATTCCTTATATCTTTAGGAGTTGATGTTAGAGATATAGTAAAATTCATGACTTCTGATGTGGCTTCATTTATAGATCAAATTACTGAAGAGAATGTATTTGAAAATTCTAACATTTCAGTATATGATGCTATTGAAATGGCTAAGGGTAATTTTAATTCCTATGCTAATAAATATGGAAAAATAACTATAAATGAATTGAAAGAGCTCTATAACTCTTATGGTTTAGGTACTAAGGAAAAACTAAACGAGGCTATTTAGGATGCAGAGGAATTTAAGAATATACTTGAAGGAGCCGATGAGTTTAGTAGGTTTGGCCAATTACTCGGATTCAATCAAGGTTTAGCAGTTTCTGAATCCGATTTAAGAAGTGATCTAGAAAAAATACAAAACATAATGTTACTTAGAGCTAAAGAAGTTCAAAGATTGCCGGTAGATATTTAGGAAAAAGTACTTACACCAATAGATGCAACTAGATGGGCAAGTGATTATAATTATAGGAACAAATTAAAATAGCTATATAACCACATTAAAAAGTGTGTTAATATATTTGATGTATACGATAGGATAAGTCAATTTGATGCTATTAGATAGATACTTGATGCAGTAGTAACTATAGACAATAATCTTACTATAAAAACTAAGGCTTATATTAAATTACTTGATAAGGCTAGACAGGATAGTTTGTATATGCCAGAGTAGTATAAAACTAGATTATTAGGATCTATTGATAATGCTATTATAACTAAATTTATATTGGGTTTAAAGGATATAAAACTTCCTGTTGTTAAGGGTTCAAATTATTTAACTTCAGATGGGGATATAAATTAGTAGGCAGAGGATGGAGAATTAAGATTTGGATCTAAGAGTGATATAGCCTCTTTTAAATATATTTTTGAAAATATTATTATACCAAATTTAAGAAAGGGTATAACATAGGATTATGTAAATGGTAAGGTAGTAGAAACTTAGAGTCCAGAAATCTCATCCAACCCATTTATACAAGCTCTCTTAAAGGCGTCCTATAGAGATATTCCTCTTTATAAAGTAAATCTTAATATGTTAACTATTGAGGATAGTACGGAATCATAGAGAAAGTTCTAGATTTATACTAAAGGATTGTAGGAATTATCTGATAAGTATATTAATGGTACAAGTGTAGCAGATTGGTTTATATTATATAATATAGCTGTAAATAAAAATTAGTATGGTGCTGATAGATTAACTACTTTATTCGATAAATTTGTAACCACTAACCAAAGTCTACTTATAAATAGATATTTTAAATGGCTAGGCGATTTAGATTTCTTTGGAGAAGTTAGATTGGATACTGATAATCTAAGCAATTTTGATTCTGACTTTTATAAGAATCTAAAATCTAAAGGACTTCTGTTAGAAGTTAGCTATAAGGATTCCTTAATTTCTGCTGCAAATATAGTATCATCTCAAGTAGGCTAGAGGGATCCATACATAAAAGTTAATACAGAACAAGGAGTTGTATTAATGAAGAAAAATGGAAGGAGTTATGAAGTAGAAGAAGGAGTACTTAAATAGAAAAAAGGTGAATCTATAGATCATTACTTAGATAGGGTTCGTAACTATAATAGTTATTTTATTTTAGGAGAAAGTTTCTCTGAAAACTTATCCAGATAGATTAGAGAAATAGCAAATCTAGGAAAAAATGCTTTAGATTATATAAACGATTTTGTTTAGAATGGTATATTAACAATTAACAAAGTCTGTGAATGATTTGTAAAATTACTTTCACAGTTAATGGATAGAGTAGGGAGCTGAGTTTGGAAACAGATTCAGCTTCTCCATTAACTGATTAGGATATAATTACAGTTCTTTAGAATAACCCAGAATATTGTAAAGAATTAAGTGAACAGATTAGATAGGCTTCTATATAGTCAGCAAAAAATAAATAGACAAGTATAAAAGAGTTATAGGGAATTAATGGCTTAATCGGAAATTGTGATTTAGAGTTTCTTAAAAATTAGCCTAAATTTGCTGAAATATAGTTTCCTCCAGTAGAAGCTAATATACTTTTATTGAATAATTTAAGTATTGGAAGGAAAAATATATATGGAAGAAAGATAAACTCATAGGGACAAGAACTCTTTATTATAAAAAATAATGAAGAAGATGTTAAAAAACTTGCTACGTTTTTAAACGTTAGGCATTAGGTAAATGAATTAGGATTTACACTTAGTGAAGATTCTAAATGGAATAAGCCATTAAACGAAATATTAAAATTAAGAGAAGATATAAAAGACATTCCAGACCTTATTATAGATTTTATGTATAATCAATCTAATTACAGAAACATATACATAAATAGTGATGGAAAATAGGAAAGTGCAATAGGCATTTTGTCTAAGGTAATTAGAACTATTAAAGATTGGTCAATGCCTACTTCTTATGATGATCCTATAATTAATGAAATAAATTTACAGAAGACACTATTATAGGATGGAGAAGCTTTCTTAGCTTATGATAGGTTATATAGTATATTAAGTACATATGATAGTAATTTACTAAAAACTCTAGGTATTACTTCCATTAAATCAATGAAAGAGTATTTATCTAGACCTATTTCTGAAACTAGATATAAATTTCCCAGATACTTTTAGTTATCTGAAAACGATAAAACTGGGTTTGATTTTCTGCTTGGAAACTTATTTATATCTGAACCAGAATTTACATATAAATTTGTAAGAAAATCTGATAAAGGTATCATATTAAAACAACAGTTTACTACATTAGAATCTAAATATGGTTTTGGTTATGATACTGTATCAACTATGGATATTATAAATCCTAATTATAAGGGATATAAAATATATAGATATGTTAAGGAAGAAGGTGGTTAGCCAAGATTCTATGTATCTAGAGGCTACCTTACTGAGCAAAATAATAGTAAAGAATTTAAGTCAGAACAAGAAGCACTTGATTGGATAGAAAATTCTATTAAATTTCAATCTTTACGAAAGAACTCCTTATTGGAGTTCAAATTTAGGGATAGTACAGTAGATGAAAGTGGAAATATAATTTATGACAATTCCTTAAATTCTGAAACTGTAGCAAGCCAGACTTCTTTTATCCAAGGTTAGATAATAGAAGTATTAGATATTCCTATTAATAAAAACACAAGTATTATAGGTTCTGAACTTGATCTAATTGCCAATTCCAAAGCTACGATAAGAGATTTTGTAAACACTGTTAATAAGTGGAACATTCCTCAAGAATTAAAAACAGAAATAATAGAAAAAATAAACACTCCAGAAAAAGCAGTAGCATTTATCTATAAAATAAATGAAATATTAAAGGAAAATAGAGAAAATATAGAATAGATTTAGAACATTCTAAAGATATTCGATGAAGCAAGTATAAATACTTATTTTATAGAAAAGAGATCCTTTGTATCTTCTACTAGGGGATGGAATTATAGAATAATCCCAACCACTCCTGATATAGTGACTGATTATAAATAGGATAAAGGTAAACCAGTAGTTACTTGGATGTAGGCAATATCTGAAGCCTTATCTAAGTAGTTTGGAATTAACGTGCATTTAATGACATCATCTGAAATTAAGGAATAGTTAAGTAATGTAGCAGATCCTAATATAGATAAAGCATTTATTTATAATGGAGAAGTGTACGTGAATACAACTATAGCAAAAACAACAGATTTACTGCACGAATATATCCACCTAGTATTAGGAGCTCTCAGATCAAATCCAGAATTTAGACAGAATTATGAGTAGTTAATGTTAGCTATAGTATCAACAGACGAAGGCAAAGATTTATATGATACATTACTAGAAACTTATTCGGGGTTATCTCAAATGGATGTAATGGAAGAAGTTTTTGCCAAAATGTTTAGTGGTTATATTAGAAACAATATAACTATGGGTACCAAAGAGATTTTCCAAGCTAGTGAAGATACTCTAAAGAATGCTACTAAAACTATTTTTAATACTAAAGTATCAGATATTAGAAAATTTTATGGAGAAAATCCTATAACTATATTTGCTAAGTTTAATAAAGATGTAGCTAATACATTATCCAAGAAAAATTTAGACTTTGGTCAAAGTATGAGAATTTATTCTAACTATATTTCTAAACAGATAAAAGAGAATAATATAAAAGAAGAATGTTAACATGAAATATTGTAAATATACTATTGCTAGTTCAGGTTAGGTGTTTCAATCTTACTCCGAACTATTAGACTTCTTAGAAAATAAATTGACTAATGGAGAATTAGAAGGAATAACTGACATTGTATTTAGTAAGGTAACTAAATAGGAGGCTTAGAAAGAAACACTTAATAAAGTAAAAGTGGAGGGTATAGAGGAGGCTAGAAATTCATCACTAATAGACGGTGAACCTATTCTTAAAAATAGATTATCTGTCTTAGAATTCCTTAATTCTGAGTATGCTAACATAAATGAAAAACCTTTAGTAACTCCTTTTAGTACAGAAGATTATATTAATTAGGAGATAGCAATCTTAGTTGAAAAAGGAATGGATAAAGAAGAGGCATCTAGATAGATATTAAGTCAAGTAAATAACTGGGATAAAATACAAGAGGATGCTTTATGGTTACATAAATTAGTATGTTCTTCTACTTATATGGAAGATGATGATTCTGATTTCATTAATAAACTAACTGATATTCCGGAAAGATTAAAAAATGATTAGTTGTTAGCTACTTTACATTAGTAGTTAAAATAGAGATGGATCTCTGAAAAAGGAAAATATACTTCTAGTCTAGCTTATAGAGGATTAAATATTAAATCTAAGTTAAAAGGTCTAGACAAGGAAATATTTGGTAAAATAGATTGGTTATTTTTAGGCTAGGATGGAGTTTTACATATGTATTTATTTAAAACTACTACTGGAAACCCAAATGACTGGAGTAGAGTAAAACTTGAAAACTATTTAAACTAGTTAGCATTTTTAAAATAGATGCTAGCTAACAATAAAGTAGATGTTACTGATATAGAAATGAGTATAATTCCAATTTAGGTTAACTATAATGAAGATTATACTAATGCTAGGGATATAAAAGTACTCCCAACTAAGCATTATAGCACTAGATTTTCAGGAACTGGATATGCAATGGAAAAATACGATAAATACGCTAGGCACTTTATAACTAGTAATTATATGCCATTTCATGTTTCTAGTCAACCAATAGATAGAGCATTAGAAGTATGTAGAAATATTTTTCCAGATGCTAATATAAGAGATATTGGAATAGACAAATCTGCAAGAGAATGGATAAAAAATGCTCCAGATACTGATCCGCAGGGTATTGAACCATTAGTGATTAAAAAAGTAAATGAAAATGATCATACTTATGAAGTGGTTATTGATGGAATTACTTATAATGTTACTGAAAAAAGCAGAAATAAAAATAACAATAAGGAAATATTAAAAATAGTATTTGATCATATTGAGAATCTTACTACTAACAGCGGGTATTCAGCACAAAGAATTAAAGAAGCGTTAACTAACAGTTTTTCTAAGGGTTTTTCTACTTTTTATCAAGTTAACGGACTTAGAGGCATAGCAAGTAAGCTAGATGCCGTATTTGGCAAATATTTAATGAACTATACCGAAAATCCGGAAACTAAAGAAAAAACTTATAATTGGGAATTACTTCCTAATTTATTTGATAATAATATATTGGTTTTTAGAAGTAAGGACGGAGTTGTAGATTTTGTAGATCTTACTTCCTTTAACGTAAATGCTAATGCGGGATTTAAAGGGAGAAAAAATATACTTGGTTCTTATAAGACTGATTCACAATTTCCAGATATGGAGGGAACTTTTGGTAATATAGAAGCTATTAGAACTATGGAGTTTGTAAACGAAGTTCTTCCAGAATTAGGAGAAGTTACTCTTGGAAAACTAACAGTTCTTAGTACCTTGGATGGAAATAGTTATCCATACCATATAGGGGAATTTAATAGAAAATATTTTTAGAAAGTTATATAGACTATTAATAGTGAAATTGCAGATATAAAAATTTAGAATAACTTTAAATCTGCTACTTTTACGGATCCCGTACAAGAGGTTTTAGACGAGTATATTAGAATAATACAGGGTAAATCAAGGTCCGAGTAGTTAGATTATGCTCAGTATGGATTTGATTAGCTATAGGAAGCTAAAACTAAACTAGAGTAGATTAATGCTTTATAGAATCTTTTATAGAGCATAACTAGTATATACTATAACTTTAATAACTAGGATGAAGTTAAAAAACTTATGAATAGTAGTAACCCCACTATTAGAAATATGGCTATACTTTATGAATTATGTACTAGAGCATATTTATAGTTAACGGACATGACTCCTACTATTTAGTCAACTTATAGCAAAATTAACTCTGAATTTTTTACTCCTGTTACAGTTAAGGATTCAAATCTTAGGTTAGTAGCTGATAATATATAGATAACTCATGATAGTATTGCTGAAGAATTTTTAAAAGATTATGACGATAATATAAGACCCTAGTTTGATTAGTTTTATAAAGAAATAGGTTATACTAGTTTAGATAATATAGTTTTTGGTAGACAAGCTACATAGTTTGAAAACATGTATGAAAGGGATGAAAATGGAAATAATTTAATGATATTTAAAAATCCTTACGATAACACTAATGATTTAAAGCCTTCTGAAAGAAAACTACTAAAACACGTCCTATTTAGGATTGCTAAAATAAATTCTAATGGTAATTTTAAATTTTCATCTCCTACTGATTCCAGATTGCCAGAATATATAAACAAACATCAAGACTATTTATGGGTTCCCTTGGAAAGAGCTTCTACTGCTACTTCTAGACAATCTAAAAAAGCATGGATAGCTAAATTTAATAATACTTGGAGAAAAATTAAAGATTTCAGTAATTCATTTGATGAGTTTATAAATGGGATGACAGATGAAGAAAGAAATTTATATGGAAATTCAGATGAATTTTATAAACTCAATCTAAGGAATCCGTTTGAGCTTAGTGTTCCTGTCACTGGTCAAGATTCTAATGCAGTAAGAACACGTAGAGCCTAGTTAATATCTAAATATGGACCTGAATTTTTTGAAACTAATTTAGAAAATATCCTTATAGATTTTCTATCTCAACATATATCCACTACTAAATATAATAGACTATTAGTTGGAACTAAGGCTCTAATATTACAACTAAGTTTAACTGGAGATTTTAATGGAAACCAGAAAGTGGTTGAGGAAGAAATAAACTGGATCCAAGATTATATAAGAGCTAATATATTTAATGATCCAAATCTTACTAAGGAAGAGGAAATAATTGTAGGAGTAATATCTCCAGTAAAAAGGGTTGTTAACCACTTATTACTAGCTGGTAACGTAGTAGGAGCATTTAGGGACTGTATTCAAGGAGCTTAGCAAAACTTTATAAGATCTGTTATTAAGTTAGGAACAGATTTAAATGTTAAAGATGTTACGGAAGCATATACTTATGTGCAAACTCATTCTACAGTAAATCCAATGGCTCAAAACTTATTGAGTAAGTTAAATTTAAGATTTAGAATTTCTAACATGGATTAGGCTAGAATTAGAGAAAGAGCTAAAACCGCTAGAAGTGGTATTACCAATATAGAAAATGGGTTTTATTTTACTCTTAGAGGCCCAGATTTCCTAAATAGAATGACATTATTTGTAGCTAGATGTATTCATGACGGAGTTTGGGATGCTTTTAGTTTAGATAACGAAGGTAAGTTAGTGTATGATTGGACTAAAGATAAAAGATTTAGGGCCTATAAATATGGAACAGTAGGTTCAGAAGAATATCGAAAAGCTAAATCTTTATATTTTTCATAGATTAGAATGTACAACAAAGAGCATCCAGATACTCCTATAACAGCAGAAGATGATCTTCCAAGTCCTTATACTAATACAGAAATGAATGTTATTAGAGGTTTAGCTGATAATATTTATGGTGCCTATGATAAAAGTAAAAAGGCTATGGTTGAAAATAGAGCATCTGGTTTTACGTTCCTTAATTTCTTTACCTGGATGAATGGTGCTATTAACACTTACTTTATGTCTGCATAGAAAAACAAAACATCTAAGCTAAAAAGAGTACAGGAAGTTGATGATCAAGGTAATAAACTATTCTGGGATAAAGACGGAAACATAACTACAGAGAATACAGGAGATATAGTATGGGATAATGTACCATGTCCTGTCGTTGGTATTCTTCCTATGTTAAATGAAGCTAGAAATATTATGGTAAATGATGGATGGAAAGCAGCCATGAAATATCTAAAATCTGATGACGTTTATAAAGCTAATTCCCTAAAATTAACTTCAGATGGATTGATGTGGTTGTTATGGGCACTATTCTTCAAGTTAGCAGCAGATCCAGCCTACAAAGATTATAAGAAAACAATGAAAGACAATCCAGTATTAGTAAATTTACTTACTGAGGTTTTATATAAATCATCCTCTAGAGCTTACGATGATTTTAAAGGTCCATTAAACGTATTATAGTATTTTGGAGAGAATTTAAATCCCCCTATGTATTCGTAGCCAGTAAAAATAATGAAGGATGCTTACTCTTTGCTAATCGGAGAAAAGAATTTAGCATATTTCTTATTAGATAATACTGGATTCACACGATCATTTAGAGATACTGGTAAAGCCTATTTTGATTCATTAAATAAATGACATACGAAGAATTATCAAACAAAGCAAAAGAAGGCAAAACAGGAAGGTTGCCTAATTTTATTGGATATTTTGATTGGAATTATAGATATAACGAATTAATGTTCCATAACGGAGATTTCAAATGCAAGGCTAAAGACCTTAATGTTTAGAACAGAACAGATTTCTATTATATAATTTAAAAAAAAAATAGGCCGAGCAACTTACAAGGAAAATTCCCTGTAAGCTACTCGGCCTTTAATATTATTTTAATAAACGGAATCTGTATCCAGATTCTACTTTAGCTACCTCAACCTTGAACTTCTCCCAAGCTACTACAAAGAAATCTTCACCAAAATTGGGATAATAGTCAAATATTTGGTAATTTTTAAGAATAGCTAGTTCTAATAAGTCCTTCAATGTGTTTAACTTAACTGGAATTTGTATAATATAGTCTTCTCCAGTATTGATTACATGAGATATTATATTAGCTAAACCCACTCTTACGTACTTTAATCCATCTAGGACATCAGTATTAGCATATTTAATAAGTTCACTCATTTCTATCACACTTTAATTGACGTATTCTCTCTTTACAGATATGAATTATCTTCTCATAGTCCATAATTCTGGACTCAATCTCACTCTTCCCAGACTCTTTTTTAGTTCTAAGAACTCTCTTGACTATATCAGCATCCCACGGATTTAAATTATAGTCTTTCCATATACTCCAAGGTTGGATGATATGTTTTGAGTAATCACTAGTTCCAACATTATCTCCTCTTATCTCATGGTCTAGGATACCAAGAATATTCAATTTATTGTATAATTCTTCTGATAATTCCATCAAATAATATATTCTTTAACAATATTAGAAATCATTTTACCATCTGCTTGAGGGAACTTGGATTTTAGGTACTTAATTATATTTCCCATTTCTTTCTTTGGAATAGTGATACGGCTAGGAGGGTTTTCTTCTTCTCCTAATTTTCCCATATATCCGGCCATGTAACCTATTTCATTCTTTATCTCAGAGGTTTTTACAGGTTCTGGGAGCAACTTTTTTAGTACTTCCAATTCACTCCTATATTCTGACTCTAAGTCCTCTCTACGAGCTTCTGAGAAGCCTCTAATGTCCTCCTCTAGCCGTTTACACATTTTTGAAATTAATTGGATTTCAGCAGCCTCATCGTAGGGTTTAGCATTCTTAGCTGTCTTTAAAAGCTGGATTTCAGCCTTCAAGTTTTTGTAAGCACGAAGTTCTTCTTGATTTTTTGACTTCATGCTATTCTTTATAAGTAGATCGATATTTAACATATTACCATTTTTTATAATGACTCATTTGACGATAAAAATAATCTAGTGGGGATATGCCATGATTTAGCATTTCCTTTAGTAATTCTGGAGAATATTCCATTCTGAAATAACGTTCATTTTCAACGACCATAATTACTAAGGCTCTACTAGGTTTATAATAAGAGTAAAATCCTGATGTCATTTCCAGCTAATCAATAAAGACTCAGATAAAATACTAGTTTTAGCGCGTAACTCTACTTCACTCATTTGTCTATTTCTAGATATAATGGTTCATATACTGGTTGATAACTCTCATCCTTTAGACTTACATTGTAGTGAATCGTACCGTCTACATCAATAAGATTATGGTTACAACTATGCAAATGCCCATTCAGTTGATACCTAGGTTTCTTTTTAGCAATAGCTTCCATTAACATCTTATTACCAATATGCTTTCCATTAGCCCAAGGACAATCTTTTTGTAGTAGAACATCCCCATACCCATAAGGTTGATCATGAGTAATAAGTATATCCAAGTTCATTGGAATCTCAGAATACTTTTCTTCTAATTTTGGATCTGATAGCATAAACGCCCAGTTACCAAATACTTGACAGTATGGAGTTCCAAAGATAGAGTATTCTTTACCGTCTAGACCTTTATAGATATATTCTTCGTGACATAGATAAGTTACTTTAGAATTATTTGGAAACATCTTTTTGTAATACTCATAGTGATTTGGGAAATGTAGCTCATGATTACCAGCAATAAATATTACTTTATCACAGGGTAAGCTTTCTGCCCAAGTTTTAAAGGCTCTTTCATACCACCTAGATGTATACCTAGAACTTCCTTGTGCAGACAACGGAACTATATCACCACATATTAATACTAACTCACATGGATTTATCTCTGGAAGATATCCATGTAAGTCACTCATTGCACATATTTTAATCATATTAATCAAATTTATACTTCTTGATACCAACCTTCTTCGTTACACTTCCAATAGGCTACATAGTCACATCCATATTCTACAGATAGACACCTCATGTATATATCTTCCTTATTTGGAAGTGATTCATATAATTTCTTCATCTCTTCCTCTGGGAAGACCCATCTAGAATCAAAATACACATCTACGCTTTCTCCACTATCTTCTATGTCAACATAAGGCCAATCATGGAAGAAGTTAATTATTGTATCAATGTTTTGTCTGTCTTCAGAACAAGCATAGAACGTATTAGCGCAAGGATTACTCATTAGATAACTTTGTTATATCATTTCGATTTTGCTCTATCTTTTCTCTATTTACTCTTATCTCATTTTTATTACTAAGTATCCTTTCTTTAAGTTCTCTGAATTCTTGTCCAATGTTGTGCATTTCTTTCTTTAATTGAAATTCAACGTACACAACAAAGAATATTAAGCATAGAATAGGCATAATATGTAACATTACTAATCAATTTTATGAGCTAATCCATACACATTCTTAGTCCATCCGTTCATGTGTCCTCTATTGTTTCCAATAAGACACCCTTTCTTAGAATCTACAGCATAAACCTTATGTGTATAACAATTACCTCTAACCTTACAAAACACTACATCTCCAACTTTACACTTATCCCACGTTATAGGAGTAAGTAGGTGCTCCTCATTACTTTTATATAATGGAAGCATAGAGTTTCCAGGCTCTTTGGTTATAAAAGATTCTCCAGCTAAAAGCCTTTTGATTTTATTGAGAGTATTTGGATTCATATGCTAAGGCCTAATACATTATTCTCTTTATTATACATTTGCTTACTGAATCCTTCTATTTGAGAAGAGGTAATATTCCTTACCCACTCCTCAAATAGATACTTATACTTATTATGGTTAGAGAAATAGAACTCTCTCCTTAACCATTCATAGAGTTTATCATTCATTTTAATACTAGTTCTCTTGGCTCTTCGTCCTCCCATTTGATTTCGGAGAAAAGGAAACATGGAATAGAAGTCCTATCTAAACCTTGCCAATAGTTAAAAATTCTACTCGGTTTAGCTGAAAATATATGTAGTCTATTATTTTTATCTCTCGCAATCCACATAGTTCATTCCTCCTTTAATTCTACTGGTTCATCTTCCCAAGTTATTTTAATAGTATTAATATAATCATTACACTTATTACGATATTTCATAGCTTCTTCCTTAGTAGACCAAACAGAACTTTTATACAAGTTCACCCATCCCTCTTTCTTCTCGGGAAGCATCATTAGGTCACAATTAGTAACTCCTTCTTTATCTTTTCTTCCATTTCCCATATAATCCTGCATATACTCTAAGTCAGAATCTCTATGGTTAATGAGTGCTATTATAGGTCTAAAACCTACTCTATCAAAGCAAATAATCCTTGCTTTTCTTCCGTCCCTTGTGCATACTGGTTTACCTGATTTAGCCAACTCTAAGTTAAATGGTTTCATTCTTTGTTTATTTATATTCGCTTCAAGTTGCTTGCTAATTTCATCACCCAGCTTTTGAGTTGCCTCATCAATGACTTTCTCCATGTGTGGGTCAAGTTTTCCTTCTTCCATATCTTCTTCATTTTGTTTGATTACTACTTCTGTCGTTGCCTACATAAGGCTCTCCGACCTTTTCAAGTTTCTTGAAGGCAACAGCCTTACAATCATTATTTCTCCTAAATTTAACACAATTACTCACGCCAAGTAAACAAGTGTGTTCATCACGACTAAAATCACAAACGTCACAATTACCATGTACACACTGATACCATTGACCCTCGACCTCGAATATTTCTCCTATCTTCCATTCCATAATTATTTATTGCTATTACCTTCAGTACACATTATTCCTAAGCCTATAGCTCCTGTGAATGCTCCAGTTAGAGCTGTTCCCAACAAAATGTCACATCTCCAAGCTGCAACAATTATAGAAACAATAAACACCGCTGCACCAAGTAGTGCTATTTTACCTCCTATCTTCTGTTTCATAATTCTCTATCTTGCTCTTATAATAATCTCTTTCATTGGTAATAGAATTGATTAATTCTATCATTTTTGCTATGAATTGAGAACGGCTAATTTTCTTGTTAGCATAGTCCTCAAGTATGTCCATAGCTCTATTATCCTTCACTTCTATTTCATACTCCATATTATTGAGCTTTTATTTGAGATTGAATGATACTTTTAATTTTATCCCACGATACAGGAGTATAATTATTATTATCTACACCTACATCGTATTGATATGGGAATAGATTAACAAGCCTATCAGAGTCTTTACCAGAACTAGTAGGCCCAGAATGGACGTGTCCAAATAGCTGCCATACTGCATTTCCTGGTCCTCTCCAAGCACCTCCGTAGCAAAGATACGGATAATGATTCAAATAAACAAATCTATCGTCGATTTTAACAATCATTTGCTGTTCGACCTGCTCAAAGAGTTCCATTATCTTATCTCCAGGCCACCTAGTAACATCGTGATTGCCTAGAATTAGGTAATGCTTTCCTCTAAGTCTTCCCAAGATCTCTTTCCACTTGCTATTTGGAGCAAACGCAAAGTCACCAAGGTCAAATACTATGTCATCATCCTTGACAACAGAGTTCCAATTTGCTATAAGACCTTCATTCATCTCTTCAACAGTTTTCCAAGGTCTGTTGCAGAACTTTATAATATTCTGATGTCCAAAATGAAGGTCTGAAGTAAACCAGATCCCTTGCTTAGAGGAATCTAGTTTCAGTGGTTTTATATTCTCAAACATTTACTTCCTTCATTAGTATTTCCGCAATTATATCAATATTCATCATTACTTGTTGATGAACATCAATTTTCTTTTCTACGTCTCCTTTAGGCCAGCTTTGTAATACTATTTCGTATTCACATCTAGACCACCATCTGTACATACTACGACGTTCAATGAAAGTCTTAAATTCCTCGATAGTTCCTGGTCTATCATCAGTTTCTCCTGCCTCGTAGTAGCATTGTACTAGATAAGGCATAACATCGTAAGGCACAAACTTCTTGGAGTTTATGTCCTCTATAATTACATTAAACTGTTTCATTTGTTGTATCTTAATGCGTTCTGTAGATGATATATAGCCTCTAATTGTCCATAGGTGAGGGATATTAGAGTATCATCATTTATAGTAACATCAATTCCCTCTCCACAAGTCCATTCAGTGACTTCTATGAAGTCATTGTCTTTGGCCATGTAATCATACTTCTTCAAGTCGTCGTGTACTGATTTTCTGTTAACAAACTCCATAGTCAGTTTCTTTATAAAAACTTATTTTCTCTCCATACATTCCATCTAGTAATTGATTGATTTGAACAAACAAACCATGAGACATTTTCTCTCCAGTTCTTGCATAGTATGCTGGATGGTACTCCTTTAGTATATGTTGCTGGCCCACTATACAACTCTGAAACGAGGCAGCTTGACTTCCAAACAAAACGTAGACGATTCCACTGTTAAGTGAACTCATATTAGTGAGTAGCTTTGACATAAAAGGTCTCCATATATTATAATGAGAACCAACTCGATTTACTTCACAGGTAAGAGCCGTATTAATCATTAGGATTCCTTGTTTTGCCCATGACTCTAATGTATTGTCAAACTCAATTACATTATGTGGAATGGTGTAATCTATAGCAGCCTCCTTTATTACCCTTAAAGACGGAGATAAACACTCCTCTGGGGTTTCCTTCGAGTTTCCGAAGAGTATTCCCTGAGCTACCCCTCTCTGTGGATAAGGATCTTGCCCAAGGAATACTACTTTACATTCGTTGTATGGACATACTCTGAAGGCTTTAAATATGTTATGAGGATGTGGGCAAAGGTCATCTGGATTAACTGTTTTCAACCACCGCATGATTCTAAAAAGCTCGTCCTTATCAATAACCTTTATCCAATCACCAAAGTACTCTTCAGCAGTCATTATATTTCTATTCTAACGCGCACTTCTAGCAGAGGATATGCCTTCTCTGTAGTGCTGAGGGATACGTTATTTGGAGCGTGAACCTCTCTACCCAAATACACCCCATCTATTGTCACTCCAGTTTCTAATTCAAATGCTTTAATAGAAGAATTTATTACTGCTTCCAGTTTCTCCTTTCTGTCTTTCAGTTCTTGTATTGTCATTTTCTTCAAGTTCATTAATTTTATCAATTAGTGCCTGTTTTACAGAAGAAGCATAAACACCAAGAATACGATTGGTGTTAAACTCTCCATCGTAGAAAGGGTCCTCTATGTACGGAACATTCAGAGTATAAGTATAAAATACCTTACTCCTCCATAAAGATTTCCTTTCCTCCTTGTATACCCTTCCTTCAATAGTAACAGTTCTACGACTACTTCCTATAAACAGATTCTCAACAGGGTAATCAATTTTATACACAAGTTTCTTCATTCTTCATAGCCTTAATGAAATCTTCAACATCCAAATAATCAATTCCAAAGTTCTCGGCTGTTCTCTTGTCACTATCAGACCACTGTCCGGGTTTCCCAGAAGCATCTCCTATCATAAGAGCATCACTTCTACCAAGATCAGTATCCTCCACGAAGTCGGTATACAAAAGCTGAAGCATACCCGTGTTTGGCTTTCTTCTCGGATCATTCTTACGATTCGATTTGCAGTACTCATAGTCAACTACATCAATCCCACAGTATTCCTCTATACATCTGCATATATAATGTATTTTGGTAGTAAAGAGATAGTCCGTACTGTATCCTTTCTCTATACCTCCTTGGTTTGAAACTATGAATACACGCTTTGGAGCTAGTCTTTTGATAGCTTCCAGAGTATCGAATCTGAGCTTCATATCCCAAATTCCTTCTGGGAACGTCTTACCACTAGCAGTAGTGATAAGAGTTCCATCTAAGTCAGCAAACAAGATTTTGTAATCAGTCTTCCCCATAGTCGTCACATCTGTCAAGTATTTCACAACCACTTCCATTCCATTGATACAGGATATACTCGTTATTAGACTTATTGGTTTTAGCCTCACAACACTTCCTGTAGGACTCAAATCTCTCCCTGGCCACCTCAAGGTTATCCGTGGCAAACACAGTAGAAGTTTGTACGCATGGGTAGCCGTTGTCAAAGGTATTTTCAATCGTATAGACTAAACTCATATCAACTTAGAAATATTTTCCATGAAGGTTTCCGCCTCCTTCTTAGTTACGTTAATAGTTTCAATATCTTTCTTTAAAGAAGCTATTTGAGACTCTTTACTTTTAATCTCTTCTTCCATCATAGAGTGGAGGTTATTTGCATTCTCATGAGCAGTCTTAAAAGCTGCTTTAATACTCGACATCTGCTCTGCAAACGTTGGAGCTACTTTAGTTTTACCGAAAATCATAATTAATTAATGTTTTATAAGTTTAACCTGGGTTATGCGTTTGATAATATACAACTTCATCAGGATGATACTTTCTCTGGTATTCACAGAACTCATCTTGCTCCTTCAGAGAAGTCTCCTTATCGTACTCTTCTATAGATAGAGAATTCAAATATTGATATCTATATTCATCCATCTTAATCATCAATTATGTGAAATGTTACATTTCCATAAACTATAGAATCAAAAATAGCTTTATTAAAAATCTCTATTAATTTCTTAGTATCGTTTATAACGCTTTGTGGTATTTCAATAGGTTTAGGATACCAAGGTTCCTTAAATTCTACAGTAAATGGTATATTATTCTTAATACAAAAATCTTGTAAATTCTTATCCATATTTCTATTTTCTCCAAAACCTCTAGTATTCGTCGTAATAAAAACTTAATATCTATTAAGTCTTTAGCAATACTTAAATTAGATTCTTTTATACAAGCAAGGTCTGCCAAATCAAATTCATTCATTAATATATCCTCTTTTAATAAATTCTTCCTTTAATGGAGTAGCTAACTCTTGGGCTTGGGGGTGAGCATTAGGTGCACATCTCAATTCAAAGAAATGTTTCCAATCACTAATAAAACCAGTCATTACTAACTCTGTCTTTAAGGCATTAGGCAATACTTCCCTTGCTTGTTGGGGTTTCCATCCAAAAGATAGTAGTTTAAAATAGATTTCTTCACATTCCCACAAGCCGCTTAAATATAAATCTCTAGGATCTTCAGCTGTTAAATGGATAGACTTATCATTATCAGTATGCTTATACCAGAAACTTACAGCCCTAGCATCCTCAGGATATGGGTAAGAAACAGATTCCCCCTCTGAATTAACTACATCCCAATCTAAATCATAATAACCTTCTTTAAGTTCATTCATCCAACAAGGAAGAATATAGGTTATTTCACTATTGAATTTATCTTTAGAATAATTACAATAACGGGTACTTTCCTGAGCAAATGAGAATACTCTATGCCTTACAAACTCATGTGATACGCCTCTATCACATACAAAGTGAACAGTGATTCTCTTTGCATGATATTCAGTAGGCTCACATAAGTACTTCAAGTCATCGAGCCAGTTATTTTCTACTAATACACGTAAATTAGTAGTAATATCATATACATCAATTCCTGGAATACCTTCAGAAATAGCTATAGAGTACGGATTCTGACTATATTTCCAGTAATAATTTTTAGCACATTGTACATCTGTAGAATTTGGGATACTTAAATCTGACTCTTTTAAGTTATATTCAGATAGAAACTGTTTATAATATGGAGAAATGCATTGTACTATTCTAAGATACACAGTACCGTGTTCCAGCATAGCTCCATGACCGGACTTAACCATTCTATCTACAAATCCTTTAGCAGAATCTTCTGTTATTTTATCTTCCGACTTATAGCAAATTCTTCCAGCTCGCTCTATTTGTTTATATACTCCTTCTAACCCAGGTTGCTGTTCAATTATTTCAAAGGACGGTTTAACTAGCTTCATAATTCATGTTTACTTCCCATTCGAATATAGATTTATCTATTTCTTCTAAAGCTAATCTATCCTTTTCTCTTTCTTCATCTGTTGGATTAAATATCCTTCTACATATCCCACATATTATAGGTTTCATTATTTCGAGAAACTGTTCATGTGTAAGGGACATAGGAGGGCCTATTTTATTCATATCATGCCAGGATCCAGTATTCATTCTAATATTACTTCAAAATCATCAACATTCCAATTACTTAGCTCAGCTGCTTCAGGACAACCTTTGTAACCAGCTTCATAAGCATAATTACCTATATATTTCCCTGCGTCTTGTGGGAGTGTGTATTGATTCTCTACTGCACTTTTTAAATCGCAATTAGAATAGTCAATATCCTCAAAATACTCTCCATCCTCGTCTATTCCTTTATCTTCTATAATATAGTCATTTACCAGTATTTTTATTGTTTTACTTAGAGTAACACTTACTGTAACTTCTATTGCCTTTGGCTCCGGGTCTGATTGATTCCAAGGAGCGTCTGAAGTATCAGAACCAATGGGGTAATTATAGTTATCCATTTCCATCTATTCTTTTATTAGAAATTATATTAGCTATAACATTCATAATAAAATCTTTAGAATCTTCTTCACTTCTTTTTCTTTGATGCTCATAAATGTAGCTACAAATAGCTCTCAGCATCATATTATTTTCCCTCAGCAATGTTAATATTTCTTCCATAATTTAAGGAAAAAAAAAACGGGAAGTAGCACTAAGCCACTTCCCTACTTAGTGTTACCACATACAAGTTATTGTATAATCTGGTTTATTACAATATGGACATTCATTCATAAAAGGTCCATACACTCTTCCACATTTAGGACATATCCACCCAGTAGGATAACCATAATGAGATTCCTTTGGAATCTTTGATCTATTTATCCCACTGGAATCAATCACTACAAGGCTGTTCAATTGGTTTGATGTCATATTTAGTTACCTCCCAATCCTTTAAATCAAGTTTGTCAATTTTCACATTCATTCTTCTTAAAGCATTATCTGCCATGTATAAGGCATTGTGAGGAGGAATTATCTCACCATTTGCTTTCTTTAAGATTTCCTCTTCTGTTGCCTCCTCTGGAACTTCAATGTATAAAGTTCTAGACATAGTTACAGTAGCTTTTATTCCAACTAGCTTAGTCATTGTCAATCAATCCTAATGCTTTATACTTCTGTACATCTGCCTCTATCAGACTATATATATACTCATCTAGATAACACAGAGGTTCCTGATCCATTCCAGGTCTGAGATCCATATCACAGTCTTCATATATGTGCAAAGCAACATGAAGAGCCTCATGCACAAAAGTTCTATTAGAATCATCAGTTACAATAAATACTAGGAATCCCACTTTGTTATCTTTATATACTCTGAATACTATGGCGTCGTATTCATCAACTATCTTTTTATTAGTCATTTCGGAATCAGATTCATATACAAATTGGAACTCTGACTTTATTTTGTCAAAATCTTCTCCAACAGCTACCCACATTGTTCTTGGATACGGGTTTATTTTATGTTCTATAATCATAAGCTGAATGCTTCATTATAAATAGATTCAGGAACAGCATAAGTACTGTCCTCACAAGGATGTCCAGGAATTTCAGTACAGAATATACATTCTGACCACCTTGGGTGATCCATGAACATCTGTATCTCAGGCCATCCTACTAACAAATACTTTTCCATAACTTCACAATCAATTAAAGTGTCAGTTATTCTTTCTCTTGACCTTCTTGTACAGGTTTCCATTCGTTTAAATAGTTTTCTATAAACTCTTCAAGATCCTCACCTCGTGGACACGCTACATACTTAATATAAAGTTCATCATATCCTTCTCTAGCCCACTTCATTCCATGTTCTATTAAGATTTCAGCATCGTAAGAATCAAATAAATCACGCCCAATGATAGCGTCCTCTGGGCATTCCCAGAGGTTACTAACGCTAAATAAACAATACTTTTCATCAGGATCCCATAACTCCTGATGTGCTACTTCCTCAAATATATTACCTTGATTAAATGCTATTAATGTCTTTAACATAATATTAATGGATCCAATGTGAACCAATAGAAACATCTGCACCTAAGAACACGTTAGGACAAAAAGGCTTTCCACCAGCAATCATACATTTTACAAGCACATCTGCAACTTCATCCTTCATACTCTCAGGACATTCTATGTTCCACTCATCATGAACTGGAGCACACATCTTAACTATGTTCTGATAATTGTGTTGTACTATCCAATTAAAGAACTTAATAGAGGCCAGCTTGAAACAACAAGCCCCTCGATTTTGTCAATTTGTTATCCTAAAGGCTCTTTATCCTCTAGTTCTGTCTCTTTCGAGCAGTTCGGACTATATCTTAATATGTTTTTACAAAACAGTTGCAATTCATGTGGAGTAGCTGAATTTTTCATTTTATTTGCTTTAGAACTAATAACTTGTATATTTCCTTTGACATATCCCTTAGAGTTATCAATTCTATCCAGAGACGGAGAGTATTCATAATTATGAGATGTACCATATACAAAATCACACTCAAGAATAGGGCATTTATCTGGTATAACTATGTCATCCATTTCTATATTAAACTCTATTCCTTTCTGTGTTGCTCTATATTTTGCAGCAGTGTACATAGCTCTCTTAAAATTTTTAATTCTTGATTTCCTATCAATAATAGACTACTCTTTCCTATATTCTGGATCTACCTTTATTCTTAACTTCCTAAAGTAGTTTTTATCTCTATTATTATTAATAGAAGAATGATAAGAACGACAATCTCTACATAGCCAGTCTCTCCCAGTTTTACTCCTTCCAAATACATTAAAGTGATCCACTGGTAACTCCTGTCCACACACCGGACATCTCATTGTACCTTCAGTTACAGCAGGGATAATAACCTGCCCACGCCTTAATTGTCTTTGCACTCTCTGACAGTCTTTACAAATATTAACGTGACCGTCTTTCATTCCGCTATTTTTATTAAACTAAGATATAGGAAGTTCTCTTCCACATTCTTTGCAAATTTTAGTTTGTATTTCTTCCATAAGCATTAAGTTTTAATTACATACGAATATAATCAAAACTTAAAACATATGTAAACATATTCTCCCTTTTCGTGGAATTTTACCTTCCGAATTACATATTTCTCGGAATCCATATTCTAGTCTCTACACACTTCTAAATATTGCTATTTAGGTTGGCTCGGTATTTCCATACAGTTAATCATCACGACTTGTGCTTCAGGATTCACCGAATTTAAGGAGTTTTACTAGGACACAACTCTCGTCCATCCTATAATTAATAGCTTGTCTTTCAGAAGCTGACTTTCTTACGTTAAATTTCTTTACCTCTTGAACAGTGTCACAGTACGGACTATTCTTCTTCATATCCCAGTAATAATCCATAAAACTTCTATCGTTCATCTTATCCATAGTCCTCTTGAGGACAGGATAATCGAAGATATGAGCTCTATGTTTAACTACAGGATTCATAAGAATGTATCCTTTAGCCATAACGTCTCTACGACAATAGTCTTGATAACGTTTGATTCCAGGAAATGCCTCCATAAAGTTATCATAGATACGCTCTGCTTCTTTCATTTCAAAGCCTTTATTGGCATGAAGAGTATGAGCATCTCCTCCATAGAAGATTCCAAATTCTACTCCTTTAGCATTTTGTCGATAACTCTTATATTTCTCCTTAACTTCTTTGTCAGTTAGACCTCCAAGCAAGTCCGGCCAACAAGATTTGGCAACCTCACTATGTAAATCTCCTCCACTAGATAGAATCTCTATCATCTTAGGATCTTTACTGACAGAAGCAGTAATTGCACTTTCCTGTCCGGAGTAATCACAGGAAATCCATACGTTTCCTTTTTCGGCAGTAAAGCAAGCTCTAGTCTCTTCATCGTGTGGTAAATTCTGAAGATTTAATTTATAGACTCCACCTCCAGAACTTACCCTAGCTGTATCAGTGCCGATAGAATGTAATTCTACATGAATTCTTCCAGTCTTAGGATTTATAGCTTTTAGCCAGTTATCTCCATAAGTAGAAACCACCTTGGAGGCACCTTGGTAATCTAGATACAGAGGTATGATAGAAAAGTCTTTAGCTTGTGGTGCTAGCAGTTTTTCCTCTACAGATTTCTTTTCTCGCTTAGTCTTTTTATCAAAGGTCTTAACTTGTATACCAAGCTCCTCGAAGAGAGGAATCACTTGCTTGGAACTACTCCAGTTAACAATACATCTAGGTTCAGTATTAAATCCCTCAAAGAGATTACCTTGTAAGTCTTTGACTGTATACTTACTTTTGGGCTCTCTCTTCTTATATGCTTGCATCCTGTTCCCAGGGAATCTGGGATTTGGTTTGTCTCCAGCTGGATACCTTACATATCCATGCGATAATAGCCATTCACTATCGGACTCTCCTATAAGATTAGGATCAACATACTCAATAGGCTCTCCAGGGAATACAGAAGATGACATTTTATTCTTCTCCCAATCTACAACCCATTTATTAAGAGCGTCTTCTGCCTTTTTAAGTTTGGAAAGATCTCTTTCCATTTTCTCAGCCCATTTATTAGCATCAAGATGAACTCCACAATGCTTAGCATAAGCTAGACTCTTTATGAACTCACATTCAAAAGCCATAGCTTTCTGTAAGTCTTGTCTATCAAGTTCCTTATCCTGCTCTTCTTTTATGTCTTCAAGCCACATAACATCGCCAGCAGCATAAACTATCACTTCCTCAGTAAGACCCTCGTCTATAATTTTACCTCGAACAGTTTTGTCTATATTGATTTTGCATCGTCTTTCAGCAGCTGCCCTCAAAGAGTAGCTAAGTTCATAATATCTTAGTATTCCATCTTTGTCATATGCTGGAGTATAATCTGGAAGTTGTAGCTCATTATAAAGCTCAACACTCAACACTGGAGGGAACCCCAAGAATATTAGCTTCTCAGCAATCATTCCATCCCAGATATGCTTCGGCCATATATCATTGACATACAAGAAGCCTAAGTCAAACATTAGATTCCATCCAAGGAATACTCTATCAGATTCAAAATAGTCTTTTAGTATTTTTTTCTCTAGAACACCTAGTGTTGTCCAATCAAATACTACCTGATTTTCTTTGTTACCAAGTTGAACAGTTAACAATTCCTTAGTATGAGGATCCAACCCCATAGTTTCAGTATCAAACTGAACAATCTTTAGTGGTAGTAATATTTCTAAGGCTTCAGAGAACTCTATTTGCTTATACTTCTCTGGACTAAACAGTCCCCTGTCTTGGCTTACTAGATAAATCATTATAATACAATAAAGTCGGGTTGTTCTTATGTATATCTATTGTATCTAAATGTTTATCTTTTAACAAGGAATTAAATTGTTTAGTGTCAAAGCCATTACATATGAGATGAAAGCCGTGTACAGTTGGAACTCTGTACATTACAAAACTTTCATTATGCTTGCAAGATCTTACAAGCTCCTCTACCTGATCGACAAGATCAGGATTGTCAACATCAATTACCCATAGTGCTTTATAGCCTCGTGCTCGTGTGCCTCCGCATACACTATCCCAAATATTATTCCCTTGGAAGGCATTATTATTGAGAACTAAATCAGTATAACGCTTGATACATTCCAAAGCTGCTTCCTTAGCATTTCGAACATTCATGTTAATGTATGCTCTAGCGTTATTTGCCTCACATAGTTCCTTTATCCTTCCCTCTAATTCATCAAGGTCTTCTATGCTATAAATATAGTATGACCTTATCAGTCTGTACCCATTTCTAACATGAAGCCCTTCGTTTCCGTCCTTCCTGCGCTGTATTATCTGGACGAAATAAAATTCGTCAGAATTGTTAAATCTTAGATGTTGACGCAGGATAGCAAAATTATCTATACTCATTTTGACACTGGTTTGTTCGTGTATATTGGAGAATAAGTATCATCAAATTTGTATATTTCAAGGGTAGGACCATTAACATCATCTGGACTTAACATTTCGACAGTATCATAAAAATCCTCCATGTCATACACATCTACATAATCATTGTCCATACACCTTTGGATAGCCTCTTCTAAGGTTTCTGCTTCTACTATTACATACTCCCTATGCCAAAGAGAAACCTTTGAATCAACTACTAAATTATAGGTATTCATAGATTATAGTCACTCTTATACTTATTGTATATGCTTTTAATAACTTTTTCTCCAATAGGGTTTTCTCTCTTAGAATCTCTTTCAATACAAGTTTCTAGGGGAGTATCTAAGAAACTCTTATATTCTATTTCATATCGGTGAGATTCAGCCAATGGAGATAATGCTATCCACTCATTAAATTCCTTAACTAAATCTTCGATCTCTTTAAGAGTTTTCTTATTCAAATTCATATTATCTATAACAATATCATATCCAGCTAACATAGCTTCATCCATGAAACTGTCATAAATAGTATTTATAAAGTTCTCTCTTTTAGGAACCCAGTACTTCCCAAGCATATTTCTAACATCATCTCTATTGAAACGAACTCTATGCTCAGGATCCTCATTTGCCCATGCTTTAACCCAAGTAGTCTTCCCACTAGCGGGAAGACCTTGACATATAATAAGTTTAGCCATTATAGTAATTCTTTTAAATTATTAATATAATTCTTTCTAATAAAATTAATAGCACTATGTTGAATTTGTCTAACCCTCTCAGTTCCTATGCCAAATCGGTTAGCAATCTCATCATTAGGCATTGGTTGCATTCCTATACCAAAAGACATCCTCAGAATATCACTATCTCTATATGAGAGCTTTGCTAAGATAGCTTCAATACCATTAGATAGATCATTCCTTGTAGCATCACTGTCTGCAGGAGTAGCTCCTTCGTCTGGAATTATGTCAAGAAGACAACTAACCTCCTCGTCCTTTAAAGGACTCTCTAAGGAAACCGCTCTTCCAGCTGAAGCCATAGTACTGTTTATTTTACTAGCCTCTATTTTAGTTTCCTCTTCAAGCTCTTCGAGAGAAGGTTTTCTTCCATTCAGTTGTTCAAACCTCTCAGTAGCCTTGTTTATCTTATTGATATACACAACCTGACTCATAGGAAGCCTTATAGTTCTACATTGCTCAGAAATAGCCTTCATAATAGATTGCCTTATCCACCATACAGCATACGAGATGAACCTAAACCCTCTAGTCTCATCGAACTTCTTTGCGGCTTCTATTAATCCAATATTTCCTTCTTGAATCAGGTCTACAAGAGTTAAACCCTTATTCTGATATTGCTTAGCTACGGAGATAACAAATCTCAAATTCGCGTTAACTAATTCTTGAACTGCTTTATCATTACCCTTCTTTATCTCTTTTGTCAGTCTAATCTCCTCCTCTGGACTTATCATAGGCTGTTTGGACACATCCTTGAAATATAATCCCAAGGATGCGTCCTGCCTATCAGTTATAGATTGGGTAATTTTGAAGCTTTTCATTTAATTTCTATACCGTTCTCAGCAGAATACTTAGCAGTATCTTCATTTAGAGAGGCGGCAAGACATTCAGTAGCTACCTCATAGTCTGCATCTAGAACAGCACTCCTATAGCTATTAGCATAGGCGTTTATATGAGAGTAGTTGTTAGCAACATTGTCCCTAGAGGAAACTGATGCTAAGGCAATCCCAAGGTTCTTAGCATCATCCAAAGAATTTAAGTCAGTTCCCATGTAGACAAAAGACCAGTTGTACTTCTCTTCTTGATGTTTAATTCTGTCTTTTACATCTTGAAGAGTATACTCCTTGGAAGCATTCTCCATGCCATCAGTCATGATTACAATTAAGTTCTTAGATGGACGTTCAGATTCATCCATGTCGCTTAACCACAAACCAACCTCATCAATGGCAGTACCAATACCATCATTCATAGCAGTGCACCCTCCTGGCTCATACTTCAATGCTGGAATTTCATTTACGTCCTTGCCAAGATAATCACACTTAACTGTGGTAGCAAAACGGTAAACTGATATGATACATTCTCCATCTTTGAGCTGTTTCTGCTCGTCAATAAGTTTCTGGAATCCTCCAATTACATCCCCTACTGAACCATACATTGACCCGCTCTCGTCGAGTACAAAGCAAATGTGCAATAAATTACTTTTCATAGAATATATAAGTTTTAACGAGGATGGGCTTATGCCTCATCCTCTATGTTTCCTTCACCTTTATCAAGAAGCTCTTGCTCCTTATTCAAGAATCTAAAGCACTTTAATTTAAATGCCCTAGTAATTCCATCATCAATTTTAATAACAACTCCTTCATGAGGAACTTTGTTATGACAGTGTGGTGAGTCTAACTCCATATAGAACTGCTTATCGTTAGCAAGCCTATCTATGAAGTTTTCGCTCCAATGATTTGCAGGATCCAAGTCTGGATACAAATCTTTAGCCAAGCCACAGTAACACTCTTCTACTGGGGTAAGTCCAACCGTAGCACACCATTGCTGTACTTGATGTGGAGTAAACTCAAATACCTTACCATCAGTGTTAGTATAAGTTACACGATATATTCTTACCTTAAAGTGCTTCTCTGGAGTATATACTTCTCCCCCTTTAGGCGGAACACATCCGTAATCATACTTCTTTTGAATACAACCCCCATTAGGAAGATAGCCTACTATTTCGTAATAGGCAGTCATTCCACGACTAAGGCAAGGTCTAACAACCTTATCTGCCTCAGCCCATACATCTACACCATAGTAACCATCTCCTACATTATTATTGTAATACTTGTTTTTGATTACTGTACGAGAGGCATAGATATAGTCATATTTGTTAAACTCACAACCAGTTAACCACTTGGCTATCTTTTGCTTCCAGTTTAGAGGTTGCTTACACAATACATAAGCAGAAATACCTGATGTACCATGAATCTTATAGGACATTTGAATCCTAGACTCTGGAGTAATCACATTAGGACATTTCTTAATAAGAGTTGTGTCGTAATGGAATCTAAACTGAGTGTCGATAACCTTGTCAATTCCTCTTGGGATTTTCTTTGTGATTTTACCCTTTGGTGTCCCTTGAGTATATGTTCTCTTAGGGAGATACTTCTTACTGATCCAGAACTCTTTATCATTGTCCGATACTGCATCGAACTCCACGCCTTCTTTGACATTTTCTAATTCTTTATTGGTTACTGATACAATATAGTTTTCTAAAACAGTTATAGGAAGAATAAATCCTTCTGAGATTTCTCCTCTAAGCTTGATAGCCTTTACTCGACCATTGTCATCAAACATTCCAGATTGCTCTGGATCCTTGTTCAGCTCCTTGTGTCTATACAAGTTTGCATAGCTTAAGAAGTCACTATTTATACATGACAATGCCGGGAAGTAAACATACAATCCTGGCTGGGAATCAATACCAGTGATGATATTGAATCCATCAATAGTACAACACTTCAGTTTATTTACTTCAGGGTCAGAATGTTTTCTGAATGTCTGAATGTTTACAATCTTAGACAAGTAATTTTCACTTGCCTTCTTACCCTTAATTAACTTCATTTGTTATTTAAAATTAAAATCCTGTTTGAGTCGTATAGAAATTAACGTTTCCAATACCATAGATGTGAGCTTCTTCATTACTATCTACATAGTAGTCAATTACTCCATCAAAGTCTGGAACCACTGTAACACACCAAGGATGTGTTTCTATCCACTTTGGAAACTCCGGATTATATTTAATTACTTCACTCATGCTAAGTACACATACCATACCTGCATCTGCACAAAAGTTTCCAATAGCCGAATATTCTTTTCCTTCTATAGAATCTGGATTATCTATAACGTCTTTGAGATCCTCAATAGGCATTGCAAATGTAGTACATGACTAGTCTCCATAGATAGTTGATTCAGAGATATAATTGGTAAAACCTAACTTATCTAATCTTTCTCCATATTCACACTTATCCCAATCTTCATCCTTAACCACATAGCATGGATCCGTAATTATAACATCATCCTTTATCGTCATTTTTATAAAAGTTTTTCGATGTAATCCCTTCCTTCATCTTTAAATATTGGTATCTCGTCATCAATACACCAATATCCTCTAAAAGTCTGATTCATAGTCTGTCTATACTTCTTTATACAACAACTACCTCTCTTAAGAGTAGTAGGAAGATCATTCCAGTTTATTCCTTTCTCTTGAAGTAAGAGATTCTGAATATCATTGCTGTTAAGACCTTCTATTTGCTTATGAGAGAAATATGCTCTACCAGTCATATGAATACTATTCCTAGTAGCATCTTGTTGTCTCCAAAGTAGGCAATTAGTTACCTCTTCTTTAGGAATATTGAAGCACCTAGCATCAAAGAAAGCTCCCTTAGAAGCTACCTCAGTGTACGCATTAGTCTGCTTTGTTTTCTTCTCTGGTTCTAGTGCCGCTAATCTAGCAAAATTCCTATTAAAAGCAAAGGTAGCCATTGAAGCAGAAACACTGCACAGTTTTTGCACCTCATAGTCAAACCAAGCATCAGAATTTAAGTTCTGGTAATCTATGAGTACTAATGTGATTTCATCGGACTGTGTATATCCAAGCACACATCCCTGAATATTCTCACACAAATACTTCATGGTTTCTTGCATGGCTCTTACCATAACCATATCAAAAGGCTTCTCAAATCCTTTTGTAAAGGTATGGAAAGCCTTACCATCCAAACGGATTATAACCGGCATCCTTCTAATGAGCCGAGTTTTAGAACGAGACTCATAGTAATCTTTCATTCTATCTCCTAAATCGTCTCTCGTCATACTGCTTATAAAATTTAATTTTTATGTACTCCGATTCTCAATGTCCAAACGTCATCAAGGCAATCATTTTTTAAGTCAATAACCCAAGCATCTAATGCCTGTATTATTCTAGTGATTTGTAGAAGATATAAAGACCAATCACCTCTACCATTAAACCCACCATAAATAGTAATGATAACATGATCTCCTTTATCCTCACATTTACTAGGAGTTACTTTTTCTAAATTCAATGACTTAATTTTGTCAAAATATTCCATAGACATTTTATAGTTCATCCCTTAATGATTATTCAAGATCAAATCTAAATATTCTAGCTTTAGGTTGAGTTGGTATTCCATCATCAGAGTAATTAAAGAAAGTACACTCAGCCTTATGTCCTTTATATTTCTCTTCAAAATTCTCTACATACTCTGCTTTAGTAGCTCTATCACCGCAAGGCATTGCTTCAAATGTTCTCCCATCTTCTAATTCACAAGTAAAGGTCATATCCTCAGAACCTCTTAATCCTAGTTTATAACCAATAACCTTAAAGTCTTCAGACTTGTATTTCTTGATCTTAATGAGTTGATTACCTCTAGAACCAGGTTTATAAGGTTTTTCTGGATCTGTTATACAAGCCCCTTCAAATCCTTCATTAACATACTGGTCGTGTAATTTCATCATATTATCCCATCCCTCCACTGATATATGATCTAGAAGATGAATAGTATCACATATCTCATCATCCTCTATTGATTTATATACATGGATGTTACGCTTCATATAGAGTTGTTCTATAAGAATTGTATACCTGTCAAGAGCATCAAGTTCTGGGCGGTCAGTAACATAACAATCATATATCCAATACTCCAGCCAGTCGCAGTCATAAGCATTTTTCTCTAGTCTAGCAGCACCTGAGATTTGTTGGAGAGTCTTTCCTCTCTTGAATAACTCTCCATCTAGGATAACAGTTGGATTAGCCCTAAAGAAGTCTAATAGTCTCGAATCTTCTCTTAAATGAGTAGTGGAAGCGTCATAGTCTTCTCCTCCTCTAGAGGCAGTATGAATTTCTCCATCCTTATAATAGAATAATGCTTTAACCCCATCAAGCTTTCTTGATATGAGCCATTCCTTATCAAATATCTTAGGATTGGTAACTTTATCTGCTTGTTTGGCTAACTGAGGTTTGATTACTCCATACTGATTAGTCTTAACTTCTCCAAAGAGCTCATTAAGCTCCTCCTCAGAATATTCATTCGGATGCTTTTCTACCTCAATATAACCTTTATCTAAAAACTTCTTAACTTCGCTATTAAATTGGAGCGTGTACTGCTCTTTCCAATTTCTTTTCTGCTTTGTTCTGTCAACAACTATGGCAGGAGAGAGGGTATTCTTTCCTCTCACCTGTCCATAGCTTCTTTGTATAATATATCCATGTTCAGGCTCATGCCATTCCTCATCACACTCAACCTGAGCATAGCGGAATTTTCCAGTAGATGCTTTACCTAAGAGATATTTATTAAGCATTTAATCAAATTCAATAGAAATTTTATTCTCTGGGACATATTCCCAGATGTGATCTCTAACGATTTCTTCAATCTTATTTTCTATTTCATCATCAGTAAATCCTTCTCTTTCAAGGTACTCTTTATCAGAACTAGTCAATATGTCATCTACATCAATTGTAGTATGACAAACTCTAATGGTTGCTTTCTTAGGTATCATTTACGATAGTCCTTAACTATTTCCCATAAGTCGTACAGAGTCTCTGTTGGAATTTCGTTCCCATCCTTATCCCACATCTTGTAGTCTGGACATTCACACTTCTCATACAGCCACCAGTTTATATCATCTACGCCTTCCTCTTGAAACAAGAGTCCAAGCACGTCTTCAACCTTATCGAGTCTGTCATTGTGCTTGCGATGATCAGCAATTAACTTGATAAATTGTTCTTTTGTGATCATAATTTCCCATATTTTAATTATTACCTTGACCCAGAATGTCCAAAACCACCTCCTCGATCTTCTCCAGTAAGGTCTGTTATACTTCTAACATCTTCCCACTCAATATGTTCTACTTTATTAAGTATAGCTTGAGCAATTCTCTCACCATCTTCTATCCATATTGTTTCAAAACCTTGATTAACTACAGGAATACCCCATTCATTACGATAATCAGCGTCTATAGTGCCTACACAGTTAATTAAATTCAATCCTTTCTTAATAGCAAGACCACTTCTAGGTCTGAGTTGTATTTCATAGCCCTCTGGGATAGAAGTATAGATACCTGTAGGAATAATTGCTCTGCTATTAGGTTCAAGCCTCAACATAGTTAAAGAATGTCCTTCCCCCGCAAATATTATTCCTCCATCTCCATAGATTTTAATAGGATTATCGGGGGATATTCTACTGAAGTCAGCTCTTATATCCATGCCAGCACTTTGCTTAGATTCATATTTAGGATTTGCATTATGAGAATTATTATAGATTTGTACTTTCATAGTCTTTTATAGTTTTAATAATAAAATTACCATTATCTATTACTAAATACTGATTAACCCCTAAAGCATCACAGCACCAAATATGCTCATTATGTTTAGTAGCTTTGTAAATATCTGTAATATTATATACTGGAGTATGACCTATTATTTGAATCCATCCTTTAACATTACATTTACATAATGCTTGAGGTCTAATCCATGTTAGTGGTTGAGTTTCGGAAATTCCATTTGTATCAAATAATCTATTGGAAATAAATCCAAATACTTCAGATGGTTCTAGATTATTAATATCATGGATATCTTTGATATTGTTATTATCCATCCATACTTGAGATATTCCAGCATGAGAGAATACTATCTTAGACTCATCATCTACATATACCCATTGAGTATTTTCAAGAAATCTACTCTTTAGTGGATCATTTGACATTACTTTCCGTACATCTGGTTCATTAGGATAACACTCTGCCCAATAATATCCCAACTCGCAAAGATCATGATTACCTCTCAGGAGGATAACTTTATCTGGGTTATTCCCCTTGTATGTCAATATTTCTTCTAAATTACCTAGCTGTTGTTCAGCACTAATGCCTTCATGTGTTGAAACATAGTCTCCAAGAAAGATAATCTTATCTGGATTCTCCTTCTCGATTATTTCTTTCCATATGGCTCTACCATGAATATCTCCTATTACTAAATAATGTTTTTTAGCTACCATATAATATTTTTTTCAGTATAGGGAATTTCCAATAATTTGATTCCCTATATTAAACAATAAGTTCTTAAATAGGAATCTCTTTTAACCTAATTCTCAAATTTAATATCTCCTCCAAAACCTTTCTGAGGTATATAATGCTATTTTCCATTATATTCAATAATTAAATTATAATCAGGCAAATAAAAGTCAGGTTTTATTATTCCTGTTTTCCTAATATTTGTTGGAACATTTTCAATTACAAAAGGATGTATATACTTAATCTTATTTTCAATCAGCCACGATTCTATTACTCTTTCTCCTTTAGATTCGTTACACTTGGGGCACCCACACTTATTATTAATATGATGTATCGGGGTTTGATAAAACTATCCATGTATAGGACATATAATAGACACTGGAGTGGTATTATTAACATATTCAAATATATTTGAATAGTCATATTTATCTCCATGTACTTCCCTCGCTCTATTAATAAATTCATCAACAGTATACTTTCTCGTACCTCTACATAAAGGACATCCATTACCTTTAAGGTGATCATAGATTCTCTATTTAAAATCCCCATGTATAGGACAAGTTATAGTAACTTTATCTTGAACATTTTTAAGTATAGTTTTACTATAATCATACATGTTTCCATGAATCTTCCTGGCTATTTAGATAATTAAGTAATTCCTCAGAAACGTCTCCGCTTTCTGAATAGAATGCCTTAATTGGTTTTCCACTCTTAAGTACAATTGCGAAAGGATCTAAGGATGCTCCCCAATAGTTCTTTAGAGCCCATCCATCTTTCCTTCCTTTCTTAGTACTAATATCAATAAAATTAAAGGTTAGAGAATCATTACTAAACTCTCTAACCTTCTCAATTTGCTTCTCGTCACTATAGACAACTGATACTTCTATCATAGTAATAATAGATATACTCCGCAAAATATTCCTACCAATCCATCCAGAATTAAAAAGTTGATAGCTCCTCTTTTAAATTCTTCTGGATTAATAGGAAGCATAATTGAAATGTTTGGTATCTCTAACTTATTTAGTGTATGAGCCATTACTAATTTAATGATACTCAATACTACTAAAACTACTGCCAATAAACTCATGCATCCGTCCCCATTTTTTAAACTTTCTCGTATATTACAGTTATAGAGCCTTCAACTCCTCTAGTAATAAAGGCTGGCTTGTAGCCTTCAACAATCATAGCATTGAGAGCCTTTTCAAGCTCTCCTGCTGTTCTATAAGTACTTACCTTGTATTGTTCCATATTATTTAATTTATTTATTCACAACGAGACCAAGAACACTTACTACAATGCTCGCAACCTCCTTCTCTTATAATATCTGAGCCACACTCAGGGCACTTTCCTTCTATTTCGGTAGGCAGATATTTACTTAAAACTCTACACATTGCCGAAGAGAATGAAGTAATGTTCTGATTTACTTTCTTAGCAGTCTTGATAATGTATTTGATATTTATTCCATGTCTTAATAGCATAGAACTGTACAAAGTTGCAGCCTTCTCTTCAACATTTATATCGGTGTCTAATAGATTATCAATATGCAAGAAATCAGAGTTAAGACTGTACTTACCCTTTTCAACCTTGGTAATAGTTCCCTTATGTTGAGGTAGTTTCAACCAATTAGTAAGTCTGAATACAAACACTTCATAAGGTTGGTTGTCAAGTAATCCTACACAAACTACAAAGTTTTCTCCCTGAGATTTAACTGTATAACAATCGCACTCTAAGTCCTTTGGTCTTTTCGGAGCCAAAGTATTCGGAATGTCTATTGGCTTCTCAGTTGTTAGGATTCCCTCTCGATAACACCCAGATCTATAGACAGTTACTCCCTTTAGTCCATTCTTCCATCCCTCTATATAAATGTTATACACATCATCAACAGTAGCTTCTTTAGGAAGATTGATAGTAGAACTAATACTTGCATCGGTATACTTTTGTAGTACACCTTGCATCTTAATCCTGTCAATAGGAGCTATATCCTTAGACTCTACAAAGTAATCAGGTAAGGGTAATCCATTATGTCTCCCCTCAATACACATAAAGTGACTATCATAGAAGTCCTCAACTATCTTGGCATTGACATCATAATATGTGTCCTTACCATTCAAGGATTGAGTTTTTCTTGTGTACTTTAATGCAAAGTTAGGCTCTACACCAGTACTTACCTGTAGCATAGTAGCTATACTACCTGTAGGAGCACAGGTTAATAACTGACTATTATGAAGCCCATACTTGCTTATATCCTCTATCACAGACTGTGGTAAACCTATACTATTAATAAAGGAAGATTCTGCGAGTAATTTCGGATTACATTCAGGATACATTCCCTTATCTATCGCCAGAGATAAAGACTCTCCAACAGCTGCCTGCGCTATCGTCTTGTAGACTTCCTGAGCCATTCCTAGAGCAGAAACTGAACCATAAGTCAGTCCTAATTTGATAAGCATATCAGCCAATCCCATAGTTCCTAGACCGATTTGTCTCCAGTTTCTAACGGAATTTCTTTGTTCCTCTAAGGGATGTAGAGCAGCTCCTTCGTCTAGTACGTCGTTCAGAGCCCTTACAGCTTTCTTCACAGCATCAACAAGAGAAGAATAATCAATTACAGCTTCCTTAGTAAAGGGATTCAATACAAATTCACTAAGATTGATGCTACCTAACAAACAGGAACCCCCTGCGGGTAATGGCTCCTCAGCACACGGATTAACCCCAGCATAGCTAAATCGCTCATCATTGTTAAGCATATTATATCCAGTGATTCTATCCCAGTAAAGCATACCTGGCTCTGCCCACTCCCAATTCCTTTTGGCTAAGAGCTTAAGTAAATCCCTTGCCTTGAAAGTCTTGGTAATGGTACCAGTTTCTTCACTTGTAAATTCAGTTATCCAGTCTTCATCATGTATAGCAGCCTCCATAAAATCATCAGAAACTCTGATACTAATATTGGCTTTTTCACACACTCCTTGCTTGGTCTTGAGGTTAATGAACTCCTCAATATCAGGATGCTCACAACTAATACTAATCATTAAAGCCCCTCTTCTTCCAGCTTGACCAATGAGTCCAGTTACTTGACTATACAAGTCCATGAAGCTCACCGCACCAGAAGTACTCTTAGCTGCGTTATGTACAACCGCTCCTTTAGGTCTTAGGTTACTGATGTCAATTCCACATCCTCCACCATAGCTATATGTTCTAGCTAGTTTAGCAGCAGTGCTAAATATGGACTCTATATTGTCCTCTGGAGGAGTAATTACATAACAATTACTGTAAGTAACTCTTCTTCCAGTAACTCCTCTGCTAGCCAGAATCCTACCTCCAAAGATAAATTTCTTATCTTTTATAAGCTCACGAACATCTTTGTTACCTCCACTTACTCTATCTAACCATTCTTCAAAGCTCTCATTGTTATTTCTATATTTCTTATCCCATATGTCATATGACAACTGATTTTTTTCAAGCCAATCCCAAGCTCTTTCCTCAATGTTCATCATTTTCAGCATTACTTTGATTTTGGATGATGAATCTCTCTATGACAATTAGCACAAACTAGCTAACATTTGTCTAATTCTTTAAAAATTGCATCTAAATCATAAGAATTATGTATCAGTTCAGCAGGTGAATACTCTTTTTCATTCATGTTTACATGATGAAACTCTAAAGCAGCATAGTTCTTACTATATCCACAGATTGTACAGGAGGTTCCATACTTTTCTTTAACCTTCTTCAAAACGTACTCTACCCATAATTGATGATACATATTCCTTCCAATTCTATCTGTGGTTTCATATGGAAGACAATCATAACAGAATCTTCTTGTGGATTTATGCCCTTTATTATTTGGAATAACAAACTCCTTTCCGCATTTTAGGCAGATATGTTTAGTACAGTTTTTACATTTTGCATTCCTAATACTTCTTGCCTAAGATACTTCCTATACGTTTCCACACTTTAAGCACTTAAATTTAGCGGGATTGTGACTTCCATTATAATCACCATAAAGCTCCCATCCAAATCCTTTTAGCTCTTGGTTTAACTTTTCTATACTTTTATTTCCTCGCCCCATAATTTGTAAGTTAGAGTGCAAATATAAGCAAAAATATTGAGAAATCAAAATATTAAGATAACCTCAATACCTTCTTTAAGAGCAGGGTTTTCTCTGTTTTGTTTAATATATCTCTTGTATCTACATTAGATATTAATTCTGTAAAGGCATTGTAAACATTAAACATATTCGTGGTCTCTCCAGGACGCACATAATATGGAGAGTCTTCCTTCTCATACAAGAGTTTATATGCATCAATGGCAACACTAGTTGCTAACTTTACTTTACCATATCCAGAGCTATAAGAATCTACAAGGGTATGTCTAACCCACGATCCAAGGTTTTCATTTATGAGCTTAGTGTCATATGAAACCTCAATTCCTGATAACTTGTCAAGCCATGCCTTAATATCAGATGTTTGTTCCATCAGAGGTTGAACGCATTTAAAGCTAAATGGTTTTTCAGGCTCAACTTCCTGCACGTTCAAGAATGTAGGATTGAATACACACAGATTAAGACAAGCCATATTAAGTGCTCCTCTATAAATCTTAGCAACAGGTTTTCTAGCATCAAGACCATACACTAATCCTATTACTTCCTGGTGATTATTAAAGCTATATTCCTCTGGCATTACGGCCTGTACCCAGACACGGTTAAATACAGTATCTTCTAGGTTCAAATCCTCCTTCTTTGTAATACTTATTTGGTCGGGCAACTTAGCTTGGATTCTAAAGTCATTTGTAAACTTAGACATTCTTTCTAAGAAAGGAGTAACATATGCTTCAGTGCTAAGATACTCCTTTCCTTTTATAATAGTTGCCTTTCCCTTTAAAAGTTCGTCAATTGTTAATTCCATTATTAGATATATCAGACAATTCTGTGTAAAAGTCTATCTCTCTTACTACAACTCCTCCCCAACCTAGATGGTCATCATGCAACTTCATAGCCTGCTTAATATCTTTCTCAGAATATTCCGGAAATAATCCTTTTATTCCAGAAACAGTATCCTCATACTCATACCCTGACTCCTCAGCTTCATATAGACGATCGGATATACTTTCCCAATCCTCTTCACTAATCACACAGTTAGAAGGATCATGTTCCTCTTCTATTTGAGCCTTCAGTTTGTCAGCTAGTTCGGAGGTAGAGCACACCCCAATGGTGTGCTCCCATGCGTCTTCATAAAATCCTCCAAACTCTACTACTACGTATACCTTAGAACGCATCGTCATCAAATACACCAAGGTCGTTAATAGGATCAACTCGCTCAGGTACAGCATACCCAACAGCCATAATTCCCTCTGGGATGACAGGAACAGCTTCTGGCTCAGGAATTGGAGCAGGATCATTTACTTCACCTTTCAGATATGCATCCAACTCTTTACGAGTAATTCCTTCTAATGCCATACATTGAGCCTTAGATAGATACTCTGTTCCCTTATAAGTTACAGGAACAGCATTTTTGTTTGGTTTGTAGTTCTCAAAGCTGTAGAACTTCTTCAAGTCTTTCTTGTTCATAATACGTACAAATTAGAGATTTTCAAATGTTCCTCTTAATAAACTTCCCCCAACCATAAGGTCATAAGACAATCCATAAGAGTTTCTACTAAAGTTATAGTTTGCATAATCTGAAGCTCCAAATAGACTCAATACATTTCTATAATCTAATCTCTTACATGAATTTAGAGAATTAGAGTGGAGGTCACCTTTAATGAAATGCACTTTGTCTGAATGAATACCTTGATCATGCAACCATTCGTACAACATCACTTTAGATTTATCATCTAAGTTCAGAGGCAATCCTTTCTTCATATACTGATCATCTTTGCCATGACAACATATAAAGGTCTCCCCATCTTGCTCAAATATTCCAAAGAACTCTTCCCAAAACGTAGTAGTAACATTTGGGAATTGAGCATTTATGAGAGCAAGTAATGCCTTATTACACATATACTCAAAGTTACCACCCTTTGTGTTTGTACTAGTTCGTTAGGCTAGTACCAATAGGGTATCTCGTACCCATAGCTCATACTTCCTTATTTGTATGAGAACTGACTATCTCACACCCTCGACTTTACTCGTTAGGGGCCGTGCATTTCGAATCACTTGATTCTACTCCCATTTCAGGGATAGTCGATGAGCCTTCCTCTAATATAGAGGCTTGGTTGACGATTGGCATCTCAGCCGTCTCCTCAGTTAACACGGTTTCGACAGATGATTTCTCATCTGAAGCACAGAATATTTCTTGAAATTTGTTATACTTTCTACTACCATATATGGTAGCATTATTATACATAAAGTCAAATAGTTTTTTCATTTGTTTCCTTCCAGAGTATTCCATAGTACAATATGTTCCAAATCTAGCTTTTCCACTAAAATTTAGCTTCCGTATCAATTTTATCAAAAACTATTCATTCTCAGTATAAATTTTGTTCATATTGTATAAAGTTTTAAAATATTAATAATACAATTATAAACAAAATTACTATGGTTTCCAAATGGAAACCTAACAAATTTCAGATTCTATGATTACCACATGGAACAGAGAAAACATTCAGCTTAGAGCAGAACTTATTCTCCTTAGCAGCTAGAGTTCCTATAAACCACATCATCAATTCTATGAATTTATTGGCTTGTTCTCTAGCATCCATGTTTTCTGGCATATCATGGTCGAGCCTAGCAGTCTTTCCAAAGAATCCAGAACAGTCAATATTATCCCCCATAAGGACCACATTAATTGTTCCATAGTCGCTAAGACGTTTAAGCCTCACTAACACTTCAGACAAACGTCTCTTAGCTTCATCAAATCCATAGCCTTTGTTCTCCTTATACATTGCTCCAGAGGTTACAGCTGCTCCAAGATGGAGATCAGATATATAAAGATTAATGCTTGGATTGGAATTCGGAACCTCCTCTATTATAGTAGGATTTATATTCTCAGGCAAATTAATAACGAACTCAGATGCCATTCTTAGTTGCCTCTTCAAATCAAGATTTTCCTGAGCATACTTCTTTAACAGCTTCTCATTATTCTTGATTTGATCTTCCTCTGCCTTTCTTAAGAAACTATTCTCTTTCTCACGAAGTTGAATATCTCTCAATTCATCTTCTGAACATTCCTCGAACATATGAGGAGCAAATGGAGCAGATGCTTTGGTAATATTAAAGGCTCTAAGAATTCTCTTAAAGTCTACAAGAGATAAATCGACAAAGTGTCGAGACACTACTCGTTGAGTAAGGGCATCTCCATAGTATGAATACAACCTGTGGATTGTGTTCATTTCCTCTCTAGTCAGTCTGCCACACAACGGAGCTTTATCCCTTCTAAAGATTTGGTACTTATAATACTTTATCCTTCCATGCTCATCTCGTATATAAGATGTTTCAGCATGATCATCTGTCTCAACTTCCTCTTCAACAGGAGCTTCCTTATGCCTAGCTATTACCTCATTATAGAGGCTTATCAAGTTCCGTACATCTTCAGATTCTTCGTCATTCTGCCTTTTCAATGCAGAAATAGTGTTTACTATGCTGTTATAGCTAAGACCATTGTCCAGACAAAATTGGGACAATCTTTTTCCACTATCTCTGACTGCCAGCAAGATGTCTGTGTACTTCTTTACTGTAGATTGTTTCATTTATTTTTAATTGATTTATTCAACTTTATTTAGGTAGTTACACCGGTATAAAAAAAAATAAGCGGCTGTCCGAAGACAACCGCTTTCTAGATTTATAAGTTTAGAGTATGGAATTAACCTCTCTCGATACCGAATACGAGATAAGTTCCAACACGAGAACTCTTAGATGGAGTATATGCAGCATGGAATGCAACAGGCTGACCCTCAACAACTTGCTTAGTATAAGTACAAGTCAAACTTCCCTTATATCCCTTCTCAGCATAGAGTTCCTTAGCAAGCTCCTTAGCCTTAGCCTTAGTTTCATCAGTTTCAGCAAGCACTGCACCAGTTGCATCATCAATAAGCTGATAAATAGTCTTATACTTACGTGCCCCCTTCTCGTTCTTAACATCGTCAATACGATAAGGACGTTCACGAGTATCAGCTACAGCAGCCTCTTCAGTGATTACAAATCCTACACCAGCAACATTCTTAGACTTCTTAGCAAGATAGTCTAGCATAAACTGCTTCTTGTCAGCATCAGTAATTCCGTTTACTTGTTTCTTACGGAACATCTTATATGCTTGTGTTGCATCACCCATAATGTCAAACGGAGCCTTTGCCAATGCCTCTTCTTTAGTTGCTCCAGTTACTTCCATTCTCTTAAAGTTCATAATTTGTGCCATAATTCAATAGATTTTAAAAGGTTTATATTTCAAAAAACATTAATTCGTATCAACATCTTTCATCTAACATCACAAAATTACTATTTCTTATTGAATTACCAAAATAATAACCTGTAAAATTATCTTAAACCTCTAAATCTTTATCTCTTGCTTTCTCAAACCTTGGTACTGCAAATATAGTTATAATTTGAAGTGTCCCAAACGTGAGGAAGTTACAAATCCGTTAAATAGTGTTAATGGATTTTATCTACACAAATTCTCTAACCTTATCTATTGCTGCCGTTAGAACGGCAACCAGCAAGATAAAATCTCTTTCACCTTAGCTGGAATTTTTTTGTCCTCAATCCCAAATGTTGGGAATTGCTTACATCCATACGCAAAATCAGAACATATGACCGCTAGACCTTTTATATAATCTTCTGGAATGTCTCCAGCTAATTTTCGTATCACTTGGTAGTGAGTAACATCAGGTTTCTTTTCCTTAAGACGCTCTACTAAATGACATACTAGTGCAATTAATGCAAATTTTGTGTTAATGTCAGCGTTAAAGTGCCCTAAAGAAAAATATCGGTTATATATCCTTTGCATTTCCTCGTACGGAGGAGTCTCGATTATGTCCATAAGTTAAATAAAACGATAACCTTTACTGTAATAATGAGCAGCTAATCTTAAGAGGAACTTAAATTCATTCCATCCTTTATTAAAATCTGCTTTAGATAGCTTATAAACTTTGGTGTAATAATCCGGAATAGTTGATACCACAAGGCAATTGGATTGCACACTACAGTTCTTCATTCCATAGAACTTATCAGCTACCAAAGTCATCAACCAGCTGTACAAAGAAAGTTCCCTATGATAATGGAATTTCTCAAAGTTGTTGCCAAACTCTGAGAGTATCTTTCCGATAGTTTTAACGTCGTTGACAACTACAACATTAGACTCGGTATCAATGGTATAATTATCTAACTTAGCTTTAATTCTAAAGATAAATGGTTCATATTCGGGAACTTTGACTTGGACATCAAGCAAAATTGCTTGCTCGTTTTCAGAAATTGGATCTACCACAATACCTTTTGGATGTAGCAATTTTTGGATAGATTTATTTCTTTTCAGGGCTTCAACGCATTGTAATACTCTTTCCCTACTCTTAGGGTCGAGATATATTTGTGATATGGTAGGATTTAACAATCCTTTCTCATTCACTTCTCTACTTTCCCAATAAGGCTGACAGGTGTTGATTACAGCTTCTATGCGTTCATCTGTCATTTTGCCCTTATAATAGTCTATTTTATCAGATGCCTCAATTATCCTACCCTTATTGAGCTCCCCTCTTATATAAGGTCTATACAGCTCATCTGCCATAAAACCCATCTTAGCAGTGGGTCTATTGACATCAAATGCTAACTCAAATAATTCAGGTTGTAGGACCAATTCATGAACAGCACTTCCGAAAATCAGTGCGTCACTGTACTTGTTATGCTTACCAAGCCCTTCAAAGAAGGCTTCTGGATCATTGTCCTGATATGGATTTAGCAAGGAGAGTCTAGAATTACTGATATATCCACTAAACTTCTCACTAAAGTATTCGGCATCATCAATCTTCTGCAACCTTAGTGTATCCATTAGTGGAATAATTTCAATACTATCTAAGTACTTCTCGTCTATAATCATCCACGAGGTCTTTAAAGTAATCAAACATGGTATCTTTAAACAGAAAATAACTCTCTTCTATTTCCTCCTTATCAAGACTGAAAATTCGGCCAACTGGTCCCCACTTATGATTATGTTTGCCATCTATAAGCAGACATGGTACACCATTAAGATTTAGGTCAATGAAATTGGATATACTATCATCTACAAATACATCAACCCTTCCTTTAATGCGAGGAGCTTTACTAGAAAGCTGGCAAAGAATTTGATATATTGGGGCTGGAGGTAATCCGTTCTCTACTAGAAACTGTCTTGACCATGTTTTTGGATGCACCCTCTTAGTGCAATACAGGGTAGGAACGAAATTAGGACTATGGATGATTGGAAGATTCATCCAAAAGTCCTTATCGTTTATAAGTATTCTACTAACATTCTTAGTAATTTCACTATCTCTCTTAGGAGTTCCAAACCTCTTAAGGTAGGGACCAATGAAGTCACATATTGTGTCATCAATGTCCAATCCAATCTTTAATCTCATAATTCTTCAACGTCTGTTATTCTTCCTATTAAAATGTCGTTGTTGTTAAGGTCATCCTTAAAGGTATCCCAATCGTCACTATCAGAATAGTCTTCATACATAAGCATCAACTTCTCCTTACAATCAGCAAGGGAGGTAGCCATAATTATGTGCTTATCTACTTTGGATTTCTGAATGTCACAATACGGGACAATGTATTTGTTCATTTTCTCGTGCTATGGTAATTTTCTAATAACTTATAAAAAAACTCAACGTCTATAACAGCAACAGTTCCCTTGCTGTTTTCTCCAGCTTGTGCTGCTTTCTTCCAGATCAGAACAAAGTCTCTAGGGTCTGGACACTCAGATTTTATGTTGAAATAATTTGGAAAATTCGCACAGTGTTTGGATTGTATAGCAACCTCTAGTTCACCGGAGGGGTCAGCAATATCTACCTTATTCGCATCTAACTTCTTAGACTCTCCGGCAGACCTACACACGTTCTCATATCCTATGTTTTTAAGTCTTTCAACGATTTCATATTCTAAGCCCTTACCCTTATTCTTAGATTTCTTGGCACGATAATATCTTGCAGTGTAATCATCAAGCCATTCAAACTTTATTCCATCCTTACCACTACCTCCAGGTTTATTGCATCTGATTTTAATAGCTGCTATAGATACTCCTGTTTCTTGACTAGCTTCCTCCATGGAGTTAAAGTCCTTAGTAGTTCCGTCTTTAAAAGTAGCTCTGCAAGCTGTGTTTAAGTCTTCCTACGTTTTTCTTTTAGCCATAAAACAAATTTTTTAATTAAGTTTAAAGTTTCTTTTCTTCCATGATCCTTGTAAAAGTCAGAAATGTCTTTACTCCCATATTCTTTTGGAATGTATACAAATACAAGTTCTGGATGTTCCCTTCTAATTTTAGCCATGTTATATAAGCCTGGTCTATCATTATCATAGAACACTACTATGTTTTCGAATCTACTCTTTAGTTCTTCGAGCATAGCATCTGAGATAAACAAGTTCTCACTATTAGGTGCACACGCGGTAATACCACATGAATATAGGCATAGACAGTCTTTCATGGACTTGGTAATCACTAATAACTTCCCACTTTTTGGAAGCTGATCATATCCTTGAATCTTCTTACTCGGCCAATTAGTAATAAATCTAAAGGATGTTCTTTTAGGAAAATAACATCTCCAAAGCTCAATCCCCCGATACTTCTTACCATAATAGCCAAAGATAGGGCAGTGCTGTTGTGATTTGGCAACTAGCTGTCCATTCAAGAAGACGTGTTTACAGGAATAAACATTAAAGCGTTTAAGGGTTTCCAGAGTTATTCCATACTTTCCCCACCACTTCAGTTCTAAGTCAGTAAAATCTTGTACCTCTACCTGTATCTTTGACATTTCCTTATCCTGCATTTTGACAGGGTGTTCATTAATCTTTCCAGAGTTTTTCTGAAGAGACTTATCTCGCACAATCCCCATGTCATTGGCAATTATTCTAAGAGCCTCAAAATAATCACAATGAAACATCTCTTGGACTACTCCAAATATATTCAGATGTTGTCCAGTAGCGAAGTCCTTAAAGATTAGGGTGTTAGATCCATTTCTATAGAAGCTACAAGTAGGTCTTCTATCCTTTCTTAGAGGAGATCTAAACAATCCTTTCTTTACAGGCACATGAAGATAATACTCCATAAGTTGCTCCTCAGAAAACCTAGACAAGATCAACTCTTTTGTAATCTTAGGCTTTATAGAAAAATCAATATTCATATTTTATATTTTAAAATAAAAATTTATTAAATTTCTAGTAAAACCCAAAACAGAGCTGTCTATAAACTACTTAGATAGCTCTAATTACATTTAAAGCAATGATTCGAAGTCTAAGTCCTCAGAACCTCCTGATACTCCATCTACGTCAGCGGTTGTAGCAGAATCAGCAGCGCTCATATCAGTCGGCTTGGCAGAAGCCAACTCAGATTTCTTTGCCTCCTCATAGGAAGAGAAAGACAGATTTGGACCAAACGGAGTTACCATCCATGTATACCATTCTCCGACCTGTACTCCATTAGAAGCAGCTCTCTTTTCGTCAGTAGCCTGAGCAATACCAACACAGTTAGGAAGTGTAGCATACATATGTCCCTTGCTGTTTCTTCCAACAAGCTTCATGCTTGTAGTAGTCTTATTAGCAACTTTGTCTATCATGGCCTTAAATGCCTTGATAAATTCATCGAATGTCTTACACTTACCTACCACTGAGTTAAACTTCTCAATAAGATCTGGAGCGAAGGCATGACCAATAGCAGCCAATTTATAATATGTTTGTTCCCATCTACTCGGTAACTGACGCTTACCTCCATTAGGCATATCAGAGCTACCTCTTTCTACTGCCTTAGGGTCATTTATATCAAGGAAGAAGGTGCTATCGTTATAGATACCCTCGTCGTTACCAAAGGTAATAACAAGACTCTTCCACGGATTTCCGTCGGCACTAGTACCTTCCTTTATTTCAGTTCCTTTAATGGCTACATTGTCGTTAATTGTATAGGGCTTAAGATAAGATACGCTGTTAGCTGGCTTTACTTGTGTAAATGAATTAAAATTGAATGCAGACATATTAAATCAAATTAGAGTTTGAAAAAGTTTGAATCTATCTCAGTAATATTCGCATCTTCGTCATCTACTAATTCTTTTACATCTAAATCAAAGGGGAGATCCTCATCCTCTCCTCCTTCTACACTAACATTATCATCTCCAATTAACTGCTCTGGTTTAACAGACTCGGATGTAAGTATAAATAACCCTGGCTTACTTGGATGAGGAACAAGAATAAATTCCTCTCCATACTTGACTAGCTCTTCCCTATTATGTCCTCTACAAGCAACTGTGTTAGATTTTGTGAGCTTATTTCCTGAGCTTATTCCAAAGGCAACACTTGTGCCTATAACTGGAACATCACCTCCCTTTCCTTGCTCATATCTGATGTTGAGCTTAGAATCTGTGTCAAGCCCCATGAGTTCAACAGCAGCATTGTTTAATCTATACTTATTATCTTCCAAAATTAATTTTGGTTCTTTATCTTCGTCTTGTACAATCTTCTTTTTAGCAGAAGGTTTCACTGCTTTGAGATCAGAATTATCAATACTTCTATCAATAAGTCTTGTTTCCAAAATCTCACCTGTGTCCGTATTAACGGACATTTCATAGGTGAGCTTTACAGTGAAAGTTTCTTTCTTAATTGTATCAGCCATTAATCTTCCTCGTTATATTCCTTGATTCTATTAATAACTAGATCTAAGTCATTGTCAATTAATATCTCAGGGAACAGCCCCATAGGAGTCTTGGCTGTACAAGTTCCGTCAGAATTGGTAACAAACTTATACTCGGTCTTGTTATCCTCATTCTGTATAACTCTAGTAAACAAAACATAGGTAAACAATCCTTCAAGTGTAATTACACTATCCAACATCTTACCTTGAGTTTTTATTTTGTAATAAGGATTGATATTGTCTCCAGTATTCTCACTATGAGTAAGAACACACACTGTTAGGTCATCACGCATACTCATAGCAGCCTTAAGAGCCTCATATGCGTGCTTAGCCATGTCGGTAAACTTACCATATCCCTTTTCATCTACCCTAGCCATTGCCTCAAAAGCTTGAAGATACTGATAATCATCAATAATCAGAGTCTTAATATGTGGCATCTTCTTATCTACAATTGCCATTATCTTCTTTATATTGTCAATATTGGCTGTGGTGTAGAAGTTACCAGAAATCTCATTACCTGCAATCTTTAAATCAGGATACTTCTTCTTAGCACCCTTTATCCCAGGTCTCTTACCAGTAGTACTGATGATAAACGTTTCCTCTGGATTAAGATTCCTAATACTAGAGGTTTTTCCACTTCCACTTTCGCCAACGATTGCTATTAATTCTGCCATTATAAGATAAATTTAGATTTTTGAGTGATTTGTACATCATCTTCAATATCTAGTTCATCTTCTACATCTCCCACTTCTAAGTACCATCTCGGGTTTTCAAATTTCTCGTAATCGTTTATTTTATCAGAGGGAGGCATTTCCACCCACTTATTGCATTTTCCATCATAATACAGAGAATCCTCTACGTCAGCTTCCCCATATCTAGACTTAAGCACAAAGATACTCCTATACTTCTTACCTAGTTGCTTAATATCATATCCTCTATGAGAGTTGAGCTTAGCTTTGTCGGGATCAAAAATAGCCAAGATAATCTCTGCATCTTCCACAGTACTATTAGTGTCCTTCAAATCAGAGGTAAGGGGAATTACCATTCCTTCTTTCCTTCTGTCCATACTTTGAATAGCCCTATTCATCTGCTGAATTACTACAGTACTAATACCACACCTATTCTTTAGAGAATATAAGTACTTTGATGCTAAATCCATCTCCTGTTTTAGAGTATTTCCTGGAGAACAGAATACTCTAGCAAGGTGATCTATCACAACGAGGTGAACCAAATCTGGGTCATCTGGATGATAAATTTTCCTCTTCTCAGTTTCTTCAAAGCGTCCTCTTAATTCTAACTCTTTAAGTATATTACTATAAATAGAGTTAGCAGTAGCACTCTTATCATAGATAGTAAGTATAGATTCTACCTTTTTCATCCAAGGAATACATTCCTTAACAATCTCATAGCATTCGTCATTAAGAATGAATCCCTTCTGCACAGATAATAACTGCTTTATACTTAATCTCTTACCATACTTCTCGAATATGTAAGTAGATAAAAGCTTAGCTAATATCTTATCAGCACTCATTTCAAGGCTAAATAGACTTATCTTAAACTTACCATCGTCTAGATGATCCATAATAGGACGATAAATATAAGAATAAAGCATAAAACTACTTTTTCCTACCCCACTTTCTGCAGCAATCAAAGTATAAGTACCTTTAGTAACACCATCTATCACTTGTTCTAACTTAGGTAGCCCAATACTATATCCTTGTTCTTTCCCCTCTCTTCCTCTGTCAATAGCTTGAATCAGTGATTCGGTAATCATAGAGCTCTGATAGTATCAAAGTTATAGTTTCCAGAATCTCCATTCTTTATAGCTTCCAAGTCTAGCCAGGCATTATTAATAACAAAGCTAGATAAACTCTGCTTTATCAAATCATGCTCTTTAGCCCACTTAACTAACTCGATTACGTGCTTATGCTTCTCCTCATTCCACTTGATACTTCTGCCATATCTGAAGTAGCAATCCTCAAGAGAGTTAAAATGTTTACTAACTCCTCTTAAAGTTACCATAGCACCATTTATAGCAGTCATTTGAGGATATTCCTCGAACAGTTCCTTTCCTAACTCAAAAGAACATTTATATAATGTCTTGATGAATATTTTGTTAAACGGGATGGAGTATGGATCGAACGCCTCTCCTTCCTCTGGAATCTTATATGATTTTAGAATGATACCCTTCTCCTGTAAGGACAGTAATATCTCCCTTAGCTTAGTCCCACAGCTATAAAGCAGTTCTATATAACTCTTAAAGAGTTCTTCCGTATCTTCGTCCTGCAATATGAGTAAAGTTCTTACAATCATTAGCTCATTGGGAGTAATTCTGTACTTAGTGAGTAAGGCAATTTCCTCTTCTAAATTTAATGTCAAATTTTTCAATATCAGTTTACAGTTATAATTACACAAGGTACATCTGTAAACTGTAATACGGTACTACTCTTTCGAGTTTTTATTAATTACATACGGACTCAAGAACTCCATAGCCAACTCAGACTGTCTTTCAACTAATTTATTCCCGTCTACTTCTTCGCCTGTGTTTAATGATAAAATTCCGTTATTTTCCTTAAATTCTTTCGTACTTACTCCCGATAGTAATGAGTTAAGAACTAAGAGTTCTAGCATTCTTTCACTTATCATGTTTTTAATATCTAAATGTAAAATCCTTTATCTTTTTAACATACGGTTTAGGTTCATCACCTCGCAATACTGCATCAAGTCCATTCTCATCTATGGTGATAAATGGACTGTTTTTATGAGAATTTGCAAACCACTTAGTCTCAATCGTTTGATCAATGACTATGTTAAATATTTCTGCAAGTTTATCTCCTTCCTTTCTTATAGTTCTTCCTCTTCTCTGTATCGACTTTGTTTCTGACGAATCGAGTCCTAAGATAATAGCTACTGACAATCCTTTAATGTCAGCGCCCTCATTCAGTTTCACGCAAGAGTTAATAACTCCAGATTCTTGGCGTTCAAACTCTTCTAAAGTGATTCTGTTCTTTTTCTTGGAACTATTCTTTCCAGTGTAGACAACCCCATATCCAATGGACTCAGCCATCTTTACATTACTAGAGAAAGTAATTATCTTAGCACCAGGTCTAGCCTCGATGATTTTCCTAGCTATCTCTAGTTTCTTCGGATGATTATTAATAAATGCTTTTCTCTGCTGTATGGTTCTTATAAAACCAATTGCATGGATTGTTATCATTCTGAATGCGTGCTTTCTTCCTTCTTCAGAGGCACCAGGTTTGCATATAGCATCCCTATATTTAGCACGATTTCTAAAACCATCCTTTCCTATCATAGACATTGCAAGACCAAAATCGTAATTGAAGAACTCAAAATGTTCCACAAATTCACTATTTAGAGCTTTGTACTCATTTATGTCATCAACATCTATAAGGACTTGATATTCCTTAAAGTTTGATAGCCATCCATTTATAAGAGCTTCTTCTGTTGTAACTCTATCAATAACAGGGCAATACTTAGCAATGATTTCATGTTTACCATCTAACCTCTTAAAGGTCGCAGTCAATCCAAGAATATATCTATACTCAACGGTGTTGAATATTTCTTGAAAAGTATCAGAAGCATAACGATGGGCTTCATCAATAATAAGAATATCACATTTCCATTTTCTCTTAATGACAGTGTTAACTATCTGTACATCAGAGTTTAAACTAAGCTGATTATTGTCAAGATGTTGTATCCATTGTATCCGTAGGTTATCGGTGGGTACTACTACGAGTACCCTAAGATCCCGATACTTATTCAATACGGATTTTATACACTTTATAGCTGTCCAAGTTTTTCCAAAACCAGTAGCAAATTCAAAGGTTCCCTTGCATTTGCTCTTAATCCACTTCACTCTAGCCTCTTCTTGTCTTTCGTCGCGAGTCTGTTGTTTAAACAACATTTCTGGCATAATCTAACAATATACATAGTAAAGCACTATAGCTATCTACATGTGTATTAATTAAATCACAGCAGTTTGGAAGAAAATTTATGTACCAAGAATACAGATTAAGCATCAAGAGTAATACCTCTTTCGTTTGCAACGAGCTCAATCTGACGCATTCTTTCTTGCCACTGTTCAATGTGGAACTGAACCTCGTCCTCTAATCTAAACAATACCTTGTTTCTCAACACAGTAAGCTGATCAGTAGTAAGGTCAGAATACTTCTTAGGTTTAAGGTTAACCATTGCACGCAATTCACTAAAGTTAAGTCCTGCAGGCTTTACGGTAAGTCTAACAGTAGGCTTAATATTAAGACGTTCCTTAATTACTTCAAGTTTACTACGTGTATTACCGTCTTTGTCCTTCTCATCAAACTCCTTCATTTCTGCTGGAGTCAAATATACACCCATGTTCAGAATGAAGCTAAAGGTGATATGTTTGTTGTCAAAGTGTCCTAGTCTATCAAGACCTCCATCCAATACTTCCTCGATAGAAATTCTCTCAAACTCTCTGGGAAGTCCTCCAGTAATAGTTGCGATAGAAATACTATCAAGCTCGTTAGAAGGAAACTCATCCTTTCTAGCATTCATACAAGAACGAATATCTTGAATATAAAGATGTCTAGGATATGGCTTTCCATCAGCACATAGTGCTCCAGACTCTAACTTACGAAGGAATAACTCAACATTACACTTTCTTCTCTGGTCCTCAATAATGTTCAGAAGGACATATCTTCCCGGATTTAATTTATCTTCACTATAGAGCATGGACTTACAATGCTTATAGAAAGTATTCAGCTGTTCAGGAGTAGCATCTACCAGACGTATTTCCTCCTGAGTCCCATCAGACTTTCTGGCAAGTTTCCATACAAAAGATTTAGTGTCGTTATTCTTAGCCTCTATAGCTTCCATAAGTTTTTCTCTCATCACTGTCATAATCCAATATTATTTCTCATACTAATTAAATTTTATAGGTTATCTACATTATATACTTGTTCTTATCTTTCTCCTTAGGCTTAGATACAAATTTATCAAATTGTATACCACTGTAATTATAGGGAATCATTTTCTCTCCATCAAACCACTTGTCTACACCAGCTCTGATTTCAAAGAAGTTTAGGTATCCTACCTCATCAATGTCAATCATGCGATGGTTCCAGTTTGGGTATCTGGTACACATGACATACTTTGTATCCTTAAGTATCTCTTCATCCAAACACTCAAATACGTAAGTAACATATCCTAGAGTGTCTACTTCCTTAGCGACTAATCGAGCTAATATGGTCATGCTTCAGCATTGCAGCCATCTCTGTAGTAAGTACAGCCATACGCTGCAAAATTAGATGCACATTTACCAATCTCGGGAAAGCAAGGGTATCTTTGACATTGCTTGCACTTCCTGTTCGGAAACTTCAGCTTAACTCCAAACTTATCCTTTTCAATCCCAACAGGATTCATTTTAACAATAGCCATACCAACAATCCAACACCAACTGTAACACCACCAACCTTCCAAGCTAATAGAGTATTGTTCTTTCTCTTTATCTCCTTGTTCAGTTGTTCAATCTTAAGACTATAAGACTCAGTTAGTCCTTCGTAGTTTCTCAACTGTAAAGTTCTAAGTGAATCTGTTTTAAGCAACAACTCATTGTCTAGCTTATAGTTAGAGATTTGTTTAAAGAGAAGGTCATTCTCTCTTAAAAGTTTTTGATGTTCAACAAAGATTAAATTTGCTTCCTTTAACTGATTAGGGGTTATCAATACTATCGAATCTTTCTCTATTCTGCTTGAGATATTCTGTGAAAAACACGTAGTCGTCATTGACAGAATTAGAAAGAATAATATCACGAATTTCTTCATAGTTCTTTTCGTTATCACTTATTTTAATAGTAATAGTATCAATTGAACTCCTAACTGAATCTCGAGTTTGTCGAAGAGTGGAGAGCTCTAACTCTAACGAATCTATCCTCTTAGTATAGATGCTAAAGTCAGGTTCTCCGCTCCTTGGTCTACTTAATAAGATAAACCCTAAAGCAAGATTAATTGTTATAGAAAGAATTAGGACTGCTTTCCATGCTTTTTGCATTTGCCCTTATTCTGATTGTTCAGCCAAGCCAGATAGGTGTTTACATTATCAAGGAATTTCGGATCCTTCTGTACACCTTCTACAACAATCTTCTCTACTTCTGAGAAATTCTCCTTAAGACCCTCCATCTTCTTTCTCTTCAGGTAACGTTCCTTAGAATCGTTATATCCCTGAATGTAGACATCAGGATTAGACTTCAGATACTCAGCTTCCTGCTTCAGGAAAGCTTCTACTAAGGTCTCATTAATATAACCAGGATCGGTTACATACAATACTGGTTGACAATTCCGTGCTCTGGCTACCGCTTTCAGCACACCTACCTTCTCAACAAACTCGTCTTCAGGATTACAGATGGAAATACCGATACGGATTCCCTTCTCAACTGTTCCTACGCAGTTAGCCTCAATTCCGTCTGGGTCGACTGGGCAGATGATAAGAGGAAGTTGACCACTCTCATTAACTAAACCATTAGTTACTGCAGCAACTACAAAGTGATGAGTTCTACCTGCGTAATCAACAAACGAATCCTTAAGTACATTAACGTGTTCTTTCATTTTTCTTGAATTTTTTCTTTTTGACATTTGGTTCATATACAGGGAGATTATTCTCCCTTATAAATTCGTAAGGAGCTCCTATAAGAGAAATTTCCTTCTCAATTACATAGTCCTTATAATATTTAAGTGCATTTCGACACTTTATGTGTAATAGTCTATCAGTCTTAAAGAACCTACTTCCTAATACACAGAATCCCCACTTCCAATACTTATTTATACAAACTTCGTAGAGGAAGTATGGTAGTACCTCTATTTGAGAGCCATCGTATACATACGTCTTAGGTTCCTGGCCAGAACGGTATTTCATTCGGGGCATAGGTCTTCCCATTATAGACGTACTTGGTAACTAGACACTCATTGTATCCAGTTTTACGATTTCTCGAATAGTAATTGAAGAGAATATCTCCAATTTCATGTTGCATACACTCAGTTGAATATGTAGTGTGAGGGAACTTCTTATTCTTCTTCAAATATATAATAAGCTTCGCTCTCACTGGTATACTCTTCTGAGGAACACTGTGGAAATGAATTCTTTCCTTGTGTTTACAACGTTCTGATCGTAATATTCTCTTTTCATATGGAGTCTTTGTCCACACACTAGGGTCTCTAGGAACTGCATACGGAGGATGAATTCCTAATTCTATCATTAATTCACGGTCATGGACGTCAACCCAAAGATCTTCTTCACTTTGGGGTGCCTTAAAAGGACTTTTAATATTTTTCTGTTTCATGCATGTATATTACCACATTCAGTACATTTATAAATAACATACTTGTAATCATACAAAATATGTTGACACACTCGCTTACATCTAGGACAAACCATTGTCTTAGTGATTGGATAAATTATTCTTTTCATATTTTGAAAGAAAAGTACGTTAAATTATATCCCACACAAATTTTTAAGTGAATCTAGTTCTTCTTTAAACTCTTTAAAGTAAGTCAGAAGCCTAATTGTCTCCTCATTGTGCTTACAACACACTCTGTAGTGTGCTATTTTCTTAATGGCGTATTCTAAACTAATACCATATGCAACATTCTTGAATTCTAGTCTGGCTTCTTTTCCTTTAGGTTGGATTTTATATAGTAATTCTAAGTCATATTGAGGACTAGAATCGCTAATTGGGGTTAACCTAAAATCCTTTTCTTCGATTATCATTTTCCAGTAATAACTCTCTGGTTTATTCCTCCAGGTCTAGTAGTTGCATCTTTAAACCTTTGATCTTGTTTATCCCACCAAGCCTTAGCTAGTTCGAGATTCTTTAACTTTTTCTTATATTTCATTTAGTTCTCTATTTAGAAGTTTAATAACTCGTTTATTATTTGATCTTTACATTCTTCTACTAGTTTATACTACCTCTATTTGCGTTACATTCTCTGGAAACGGCATAGATTGTTCCTCCCAATACTTCTTCCAGTCCTTATAAGAGTTAGTAAACCACACATGATCAAAAGTTTTAGATAAATTCTCTATTCCTTTTGGATTCACCATGTGAGCTACAAATATAGATAAACTGGCATCAGGTTTGATTTTCCTAATTTCCTCTGCAATACCACAGAATGTACCACCGCCATCACAAAGGTCGTCCACTATAATAAATTTCTTGTTTGTAGAGAGCACCACGTCCGGATTTGTTATTTCAATCTTTTGAATCTTTCCAGTTGCAATGTCCCTAACCTTGTTCACCACTACAATATTGTTATGGTAGTATTCCCTCGCCTCAAATCCAAGACGATTGTATGCACCCTTATCAGGAACTATAAGACAGTATCCAGCATACGATACTATGGAATCTGCATCAAATCCATCTAAGGCTATACCAACTTCCTTAGGAATAGAGACAGCTCTATGAAATCCTTCCAAGGAACTTCTATCCGAATGAGGTACAAACACATTCACATTAAAAGCTCCTAAGTTGTTTAATACATTAGCCATAATCCTTAGAGTAAACGGTCGATTGAAGTCCATCACCCTGTCCATTCTGGATCCCATTAGGTAATAAACATCTAGCCACCAGATAACCGCGTGTCTATTTAGAATATCAGCTACCTGCATAACGATGAAAAGCTCTTCGGCACTAGTGATACGACACTTAACTAAAACTTTATCCTTGTGGTTAATCCCATCAAGAGTTATTTGAACTTCTCCATCAGGGAATCTGGAAATAGAGTAATCTATGTCACTCTTCTCCTTGTTGATTAGATTTAGAATCTGCATAGTATTTTTAATCATATAGTAGAATTAATTCTGTCTCGGATTTCTTGTAAGGTATAATCCTTAACAAGCTTACCATCAACAAATACAGTCTCAAGACATCCTTGCTTTTCCTCCACCAATCTATCTCATTCCTAGGATTTCCACCATAAGTCCTGCAAGCAGCTAAATAGTCACAAGCTAACTCTATAGCATACTTCCTTGGCATCTCAGCAGGAATACCTCCATCATCAAGACTATGAATCCAATACTCATAGTGGTGAGGATTTCTTCCTCTATGATGCAAGAACGTCTCCGAATAGCCATTAATGTTACTCTCATTAGTCAAGGAACTGATTTTATCATCCCAATACTTTATTGAGCGACTAAATTCAGTCCAGCTAAACTTTGACAAATCATGTGCTATTCCTTGCCAATATAGACCAACTTGGAAACAATAATAAGCTACCCAGAACTTATGTGTTAATATTCTTTTCAATAGTTTAAAACACGTAAGTACCTAGATCATTTCATCATTAGTTTTCTATAAATTTCCTTTAATTCTTCATCTGATATATTCTTCCACATTCTAAATCTTTTCCACTTTTTTGGATCTTGATAGTAAGCTAGTCCGTCTGTGGGAAAATCCCAAACATCTGAGCATTCTTTTATCCTTCTTA